>Ga0310695_10003458_pt1 | contig 30926 bp, 34 predicted proteins | sample RumenRJG_04DNA_FD_203882 | JGI IMG/M metagenome (GOLD analysis project Ga0310695, IMG submission 203882) | Bovine rumen microbial communities from Lethbridge, Alberta, Canada - RJG_04 (v2) (version 2) | ecosystem: Host-associated > Mammals > Digestive system > Stomach > Rumen | place: Canada...
CAGCAAACTGACGGAGCCGTTCCTTCTGCGCGTCCAGGCTGTATCCTTCTGTCTGAGCAGCTGTGGAAACACGGGTGTAAATGTAGCATTTCTTTTTTTTCAATTTCTCACCCCCCTTTTCGTATGCCCATCGTCACACAGCCCACTGTCCTTTCATTATGTCGGGGATATCCGCTTTTGTAAGCGGGCGAATTGCACGAGTTGATGTTTTTTTCTTTGTGCGCTTTGTATGGAAAAACTGCCGGCAGCCCTAAAAGCCGCCGGCAGCATCTAATTCATTCTCTGGATTCTTTGCGTCCTTTTCCGCAAGCTCCTCCAGGATCTCCGGACCATATTTCTGGATCATGCGCGCCAGAAAATCCGCGCACTGCTCCATGTTCAGCCTCGCCTCTTTTTCCGTCAGGCGGCCGTTGTCAACCAGAATATAACCTTCCATGCATCAGGCACCTCCATCTCGTTCTCGGAGGCAGAGCCATAAAAAACGGATTTCCTCTGCCGGATGTGGCTCTTCCTCTCACATCCCAGTCAAAGAAAATCCGTGGTTTTAAACCCTGACGCAAAAGAATTCGGCCCGAGAAGAAACCGCATAAATACGGACTTCTCAGGCCGAAGCCATAACCTCAATCATTCCGATTCACTCCTTAAACCATAGTTGACAATATTCTTTGCTGCATTTTCATAAGCAGCGTAAGTGGTATCGTCAAACAGCACCCATTCGATAAGATCGAATGACCCCGGATTTTCTTCCAGATACTGCCGCACGACAATCATGGCTGTTTCCGCTGCCCGGTCTACGGGATAATGAAACACGCCTGTTGAGATAGAAGGGAAGGCTATTCTGCGGATGCCGTTCTCCCGAGCTACATTCAGTGAATTCCGATAACAGGCGGAAAGCATTTCCGGCTCGCCCCTGCCGCCTCCATGCCACACCGGCCCAACCGTATGGATCACATATTTACAGGGAAGATCATAACCCTTTGTGATTTTTGCGTTGCCCGTTTTACATCCATGCAGCTTAAAGCACTCTGCCATCAGTCCTTTACCGGCAGCACGGTGGATTGCCCCATCGACGCCGCCTCCACCCAGAAGTGTTCTATTTGCAGCGTTCACGATTGCATCAACATCCGTGATTTTCGTGATGTCTCCTTTGATTAAACGAATCATAGGTTACTCCAATTCCGCGAATACTTCATCGCATTTTTTCCGGATGTTCAGGAAGGAACAGGAATCGAATTGTGTATGGGTGGGATTGATCTGCACGATCTTCGCGGAGGATCTGATGTGGTTCCAGTACACGCCGCCATAGTTGCCGATCGCACCAACCACAATAACCAGTTCTGCCTTTCGTGCCCATTCCTGCGCTTTTTGGACATCATCATTATAAAGGCCGACATGAGCATAGACCGGCCAGCAGGCATAGAGCCCTCCGCATTCGCATCTCGGGGCTTTCCCCTGATTCCAGATATTCACATCGTAGTTCCGCTTCCCGCATTTCAAACAGGCATTGACCGCGAAGCTGCCCTGTATCTCCGCCACGTTTTTTGAACCGGCAAGGCTGTGCAGGTTATCCAGATTTGTCGTGATGATTCCCTGTACCTTACCTTTTTTCTCCAGCTCCGCCAGCTTCTTATGCGAAAGGCTGGGACCGTTTTCGAATATGGCATCCAGAAAGGAATGTCTGGCAGCCCTGTAGTAGTGCTCCGGCGCCATCTTCAGCACGGTTGTGGAGGCAAACTGCAGCGTCTCCGCCAGATTCAAACCGTGCATGCTTGGAATACCGGATGCAACGGAAATACCCGCTCCGGTAATGACCAATGTGAAACGGCTCTCATCGATCATTTGCTGTAATTGTCTGATCTGTTCATCCATAGGCTTACTGCCTCCTTAAATATGATCCTCAATCCAGTCCATAAGAATCTCCGCTCCGGTTGCGTAACCTCCCATCTGAGTGTGGCACTGTGCCGTGCTGTCATCATCGAAAAGAATATAATCCTTCGCTTTAACATTGGTGAGCGCATCATAAAGCTCTTTCGCCGCACCATAGGTCATTTCAGCTGTTCCGTCAAGCACCAGAACCTCGCATTCCACCTTATCAAGAATCAGGGTGTTGTCGTATTTCTTCAACTCCTCTACAATCTGCTCCTCTTTCACCCCGTGCTTCCAGGCATAATCCTCCAGCATCACCTGCATGAATTTCGGACGTATCGCTTTGGGCATCTTTAAGATCATAGAAAGCCTCTCTCCGATTCCCTTACCCCAGCTGATGTTTCCGGGATCGGTAATAATCAGTTTGATTCTCTTGTCATAAGCTGCAGCTCTCGGCATAAGGAAACCGCCAAAAGAAAATCCCATACATGCGATCCTGTCTGTATCTACTCCATCCATTTTTTCTGCATAATCAATCACAGGTCCCATGACGTTTTCCCAGTCCGGGCGGAACTTCATATCCTGCAGCCTGAGAGCATATCCCTGTCCCGGCCCATCATAGGTCAGGCAGTGGATCCCACGTTTTAATGCTGCGTCAAACATCCATCTGGTATCCTCTGCCCAGGTATCCCTGCCGGGAGTCAGTATCAGCAGCGGCGCTTTTTCAGAAGCGACCGGCGATCTGTAGAAATGCCCGGGCAGGTAAGAGTTCTCATAAGGAATTTCGATATACTCTCCCGGATATCCAGACAACGCAAGATATTTCTCATAACATGCAAAACTCTCTTTTGTGTATTCCGTCATCTCCGGCTCATATACATCATCCAGATACATCGTCGCTACCCTGTAGTAGGTTGATGCACGCAGATATGCCGTAGAAGCACTGACCTGCTTTCCACCCTCTTCCGACTTCTTTGCCCGTTTTTCAAGATTACCTGCAATCCCTGCCCAGGTTTTGCCCCAGGAATCAGGTTCTTTATCATTCAATCGACTCAGTGCCTCAAGAGCCTCACCTGCATCCGCCATACCAAGATAGCAAAGTCCCATAACATGCTTCATAATTGCATCCGTCATGATTCCATCGGTAAATTTCAGGGACGACCAGTGATCTCCCGAAATGGACTGAATACTCGGTTCCTTAGACATCGGTCCGTTGTTTTTCTTTAAAATACTCATAGCGTTGCCTCCTGTCACATGTTGACTTGTCAAAGCTTATACCCACTTGAAATTTTCTTTGCCTGCACCCAGTTCAAAGTGATATTTCACAAGGCCGGTATCCACACCGCTGAAGATTCCGTTGTCACAGTCGATATGCACGGTACCGCCTTCACCTTTTATAATGAATGCCTGCTTTGCCAATGCTGTCGGGGCAAGAAGTGCGGCATCCACGCCTTCTTTGAACCAGTCAGGGACATCACCAGCATAGGAACTGACCGCATCTGCCGTTTTCGTTTTATGCGGTACACCCTGCGTCTGTCCGTACCCCACAGCTATAATACCAACCGGAGTTGCTCCTCCTGATTTTTCGGCCGCTCCCTTTCGGTTATAGGTGCCGCCGACCCACCATGTGTTCAGCCCCAGTGTCTGAGCGTAGAGCATCAGATCTGCACCGCAGTATCCAAGGCGCTCATCCGCTCCTTTGGGGCCCGCCATGATGAAGAAATTGTTCACGCCTTTGGCAAGGATCAGCTTGATCACACCCGGTACAGCGCTGCCGTCATTGATCATCAGCTTAATGGAAAGACCATACTGCTCATTGTTCTGCTTTACCCGCTCATTCAGCTTTATCGCTTTATCGGTATATTTCCGCACCATATGGCGTGCTCTCATTGCCTCTTGCAGTGTCATATCTGTCCCTCACTTTCTTGTCATAAAGCGATTGATCATAGCGCCTATTCCTTTTGCCGGAGGAACACTGTCGAGGCGTCGCATCGTGTCTTCATCAAATCGGATATCGCCTACCGCAACATTCTGCTCCAGGTGACCGATCGATGTAGTTCCCGGAATGATGAGCGCATTTTCAGCGTGCTGCAGAATCCATGCCAGCCCCACTTGGACCGGTGACAGCCCCATCTCTTTTGCGACAGCCTGTACTGTTTTGTCTTCTGTCACCTTCGCGGAACCGGGCAGACCACCGCCAAGAGGAAAATACGGCACCCATGCAATTCCTTCTTTTCTGCACAGATCCAGAATACTTTCCTGGCTGCGAGATGTAATATTGTACTGATTCTGGACACAGACGATGCCGGCAGGCAATGCGCTCTCAAGCTCTTTCAGGCTGACCGTAGAAAGGCCGATTGCCTCTATCTTCCCTTCGTCACGCATTTTAATAAGCTCCGCCATCTGGTCGTCAAAATTCACCTTCTGGCTCGGTTTTAAAGGAAACGTTCCCGGCGCGATCCTACGGAAATTGACGATTCCCAGATGATCCGTCTTAAGGCTCTTTAGATTATCCTCTATGTGCTGCCTGAGTTCTTCCGGCCTCTGTGCAGGTATCATCGGCATAATGCCGTTACCAGGCTTTGCGCCGATCTTAGTTACAATTACCGCATCCTTCTCCTTGCCGATTTCATCCGCCAGGCATCTGTTTGTGAATCCATCCTCATAAAAATCAGCTGTGTCAAAATGGTTCACGCCAAGCTCGTAGGCTCTGCGGATCACCGCCCTTGCCTTGGCTTCATCCTTAAGCTTCGGCAGCTGCATGGTGCCGTATCCTACCCGGGATACCTCTTTCCCGCCCATCACGTAGGTTCCGCCCGGTCTGTTGTCCTTTGAAAAAATGCTCATATAAGCCTCCTCCTTTATATTTGCTGTTTATTATTTACCCTATAAACAGTGAACTCTTTTTTTGCAGGCCTATCTCGGCCTGCAATGGATTTTTTATTCGTTCATCAAATGAAACACCCGCTCCGTCAGTTCAACAAACTTTTTTGAATCCTTCTCTCCCAACTCTTCAAACACATGGGAAACGATTTTATAGCATTCCTGAAGTTCGTTTGTTACATATTCCCTGCCGGAATCTGTAAGCGTCACGATAATGTTTCTGCGATTGTCTTTATCAATTTCCCGGCCAATGAAGCCCTTTTTCTCCAACGAATTCAATATGGCTGATATGCGTCCCTTTGTACTCTTCATCGCCTCGCTGATCTCGGTAGGTGTTGAGGTACCATCCTTAAGCAGAAGAATCTTTAGTACAAAAATCTCACCTCTGGATATCCTGGTGATCCTTTCAAATACGCTGAAATTATCGCTTGTCAGTATTTTTTCCAAAGTGGCTATGGACTCATTCACATATTTAGGAAGGGATTCATCAACAGGTAATCTCATAGTTCTTCACCTCATCTAATATCATTGATGAATAGTTTATACTATATACTTTTAACTGTCAACACTATTTTCAAAAAAATAATGGCCGGCAGAGAAATCAATCTCCACCGACCATGTTTTTTAGACTCTCTGGACATAATCCAGGCTTATCCATCCCAAGCCGCTTTTCAGCTTCCCCCAAAGCGAAGCCCCGGCTCCGCTGGAAGTGGCAACCACCGTGTACACCCCTGGCGGGCAAAACTGCACCCTTTCAGAATCCGTTCCAGGACTCTTCCTGATATTCAGATCCTTAATACTGACCTTCACAAGAAACGGCACCTTCACCGCAGGCTCCGCCGCCTTCGGTTCATAAACCACCTTGCCGTCAGCATCGAACACCTTATATCCCGGATTCTGATCCGCGCATTTCTTCGCATTGTCCAGTATCTTGAAAGCGCCCTTCTGGCTCTTGCTGTCAGCCCAGCTCTTGCGGACGCGGTACCACCGGATCACTTCACCACCGGAATCCTTTGCGTCATACTGCGTCAGGTTCCATTTCTCAATGATGGAGCAAAGCTTCTCCACATAAGTCAGGCTTGTCGCATAGCCGCCATCCTTGATGATCTGCACCGCCGTCTTATAATCCGTGCAACCTTTTAAGCCCTCATACCTGAGCTTCTTTCCGTTCTTCGCTCCAAGCAGATAAGCGGAATGGTCGGCAATCGAATCCTCAATGCAGGGATACTTGCGGAAATCCGCCGTGATCGTCTCATAGCTTCCGTCCGTGTGCTGTTCCTGAGTCTTCTTCGTGTACTTGCTCTTGCCATCCCAAGCGGAACCGCTCCAAGTATTTCCAGACAGGCTGCACTTCATCCCGAAGATATTGTTGGCGTTCTGCGCAAGCTCGCTCTTACCATACCCGGATTCCAGAATGAACTGAGCCAGCGATACCGATGCCAGGATGCCGCTCTTCTTCATATCAGCCGTGAAAAGCGCACTGACCATCTTGATCGCATCCGCCTCGGACAGATCCTTCAGTACAGATGCCTGAGTACCCTTTGAACCGGAACCCGAATCCGATCCCTGCAGAGCCTTCGTCACCTTCTCAGCCAGATCACCCATCCTCGCGTACATCCAGTTCCCCGGACAGCTTTTATTCGCAAACCACCTGTGAACCGTCAGGATCATCTCGCCGCTTTTCGGGGAATAATTCAGCGTCTTATCCTTATCCCCGAACCAGATCAGCTTGTTCTTACTGGCCGCCCGCCTTATACATGACTCCCATCGGATTCACGCCCAGAATGTCATTGACGGCATTGGTGACCATGTTGGTCTCCGATACCGTCTCAATCGTTCCTGTATTCTGGTCTTCCAGCTCAATAACCAGATTTCCTGTATATCTCTTCATCGCAACCTCCTTAAGTGTTACTTCCCGGCACATCCACCGGCATAGCGAATCCGCCCACGCTTGTTCTTCCTGACTTCACATCAGAATAGAACCGCTTCACAGTCTCTTTGATCTCCCAGACATCACTCTCGGTAAAAGCCTTCACCTGCAGCCTGTCAGTCTGAGAACCGTTGCCGATTCTGAACAGATCCACATACTCTTCAATATCAATCCTGCCGTCCCATGCTGCAGATGCACCCATACTCTGACCGGAAATAGAAGCAATACACATCCCGGTATCCACCGCAGCCGTGCCGCCTTCACAACGCATATAGACATTGAAGATATTCGTGTAGTTCGGCACCACATTTTCAATCGGATAGTACAGAAGGATCGTATGCCTTCCAGAGTGCCAGTTCTCCTGCGGATAATGCACCGGGATCATCTGGTTATTAAACTCAAAGGAAAAGATCACATCAGCATGACCATCCTCCGTCCAACTTACCGGAAGGGATACCGTTACCGTCTGTTCTTCCGTGTTGCCGATTACTTCCGGATTGTCCGGATCCAACGGTTCCGGCTCATCCACCGGAACAGACGGGATCACCACATCCCCGGAAGCCGTAGCGCTCTTCGTCACCGGCTGAGCCGTCACATCCACGATTACCTGTCCGAAAAACTGAGCATGGTTCGCTTCCGTCGTGGCAAACTCTATGGAAATGATCTTTGTGTCCACATTTCCAACAGTAAATGCGGAAGCATTCGTGAAAGTGTGTATCCCGATCTTCCCCGCCTCAATCTGAGCCAGAAGCCCGGAGATATTCTTGTCATTCTTACTCTTTGCCTGTGACAGCTTCGGATTCTTCCCCACGCACTTGATCGTCTGCCTGCCGCCGATCTTGATGCCGTTCGACGTAATGCAGGCAATCTTCGTGGCATCCGCCTGTCCGCCGGTAAAGGAAAGAATGTCACCCACATCCAGCGCCGGATTACCGATCGTGTCAGAATCGAACGGCACATAATTCACCACAGCCAGGTCATTAAGGATATTCTCGCAGAGCTGCCGCCTTGTCTCTTCCAGACCAAACTGCAGAAGCGGATTCACGCCCAGATTCATCGTCAGCCCGTCATCCGGATCCAGCGCATAGTATTCCGCAATCTGCGTCCTTAAGTTTGTTGACGAAACCGCCGTGTACCTTGTAATGAAATCCGAAAAGCTGGAAGTGAACCTGTGCTTCCGTTCCACAACAAGCACCGGCTGATCCCCGTACTTCCTAAGTTCCAACTCCCCGGCGCGGTTGATCACAAAGAACCCGCCCAGCACCTGACCGACATAAAACAGGATATCCCTGTAGGTCTCAATGTCATTGTCAGAGTAGATGGAAAGATTCTCTGAACCGTTCGGCATCGCTTCGATCGTTGCCCTGCTCTGAGCCAGAACCACATCACAGGCCGTAGAACACAGCACCATGAAATCATAGGCGTTGCCGATGGATTCCAGAGAAGTGAAAGCCTTCTCGAACCGCACCATATAGTCATAAGCCTTGATCTCCAAACACTTTGCTTTCCTGTTCGCCTCCGATATTTCAAATATCCCCATCGGGATCGTTTCATAGGAACCGCCCGCCACCTGCAGGTGATAGAACAGTAGTATTTTCTGTTGTTCGCCTTCACCGCATTTAAGAAGGCCTGGCTTACCGGATACAAATGACCACCTCCCTCCGGACACCAAAAAAGGAACCGGTCTCCCGATTCCTGAAAAATAATCTCCACTGCAAATTATCTTTTGGCGCTATTCCTTACCATATCCACAAAAGCAAGGAAGTCCTCTGATTTAAGAATGGCCAGTCCTTGTGCTTCATCTCCTAGTACCACCAACTGATCCCCGGCGGAAATATTAAACACCTTACGGGCCTTTGCCGGTATCACTATCTGCCCCTTATCACCGACTGTTACCATTCCGAATAAATGCTTGCCTTTTGGCGGCAATCCAAGATCAGCTCCGTCCTCAGGCTCATAATTGGCAAGATCATCAAGTGATACCTCAAACAATTCAGCCAGCATCTTGCATTTATCCAAATCAGGTATCGTTTCCCCTGATTCCCATTTCGCCACCGACTGTCTTGTAACTCCGATTTTTTCAGCAATATCTTCCTGTGTCATCCGTTTCATCTTGCGAAGTTGTATGAGGTTATCCTTGAACATTCTTTTTCTCCTTTTTGACTCCTAATACACACCACCTGAGAACCGGTATTCTGGAAACAATCTCATAGAGCAGTATGCTTCCTCCAAATCCTGCTGCAGCCGTGATCAGATAACAAGGTACCTCACTAAACCCTGTATATCTTCTCAGCAAAAGTGCAGATCCGGATACACAGAGATAATGAAATATATAGATTCCCCAGCTCCGGCTACTCATAAATGCCGAAAAGCCAACACACTTATTACCCCAGATATATACGCTTCCAAAGACAGCCAGGATTGTGATCCATGCAAACGCAACCGCTTCGACCGAACCTACCAAAGGCATCTCTGCAAAGTTCTCGCCAAAGTGTAAGTACAGATATACCACTCCAAGAATTACAGCCCCTACGATAAAAACATATCGCAGTCTGCTGATCCGTTCTATCACCTCATCATGAGCAAGAACAAAATATCCCATGAAGAATGCAAAAGCATATATTCCAAAGCGATACACGGTTATTACCGGCGTATTCAGGATCAGTCCGGACAACCAGAGCGGTATCCCAAGCAGTATGATTACGAAGATATGCGCCTTCTCTGTCAACGCGTAAAGTTTTCCCTTTTCAAATCTTCTGACCAAAGCCAGCAGCATGGAGAATAGCCAAAGCATCTGTGCAAACCACAGCACTCCCTGCCCGGATAAGATCATAATCATAACAATGATCGGTTTTGGCAAGGTATCCGGTATCGTGTCAAAAGCATTCGCTATCGACATACTGACATATCCCTGTAAGCATCCGGTCACTAAAACTCCGATTGTTGAAGGAACAAGCAGCTTTCTTGTACGCGCCCGCACAAATTCCTTCACACTGTGTTTTTCAAGGTAATATCTTGAACTCATGCCGGATACGATGAACAGAAGTATCATGAACCATGGGTAAAGGACATACATCACTCCATCCTGATACTGAACATCCTTAAAAGGAAGTCCTATTCCGGGAAGGATACCGCTGAAGATCATGATCACATGATAGACCACGACCAACAGTATAGTTATCCATCTGATATTGTCCAAGTAGTATTTTCTCATAAATAACCCACCTTTGCAATTATTATTAACATAATCTTAATTGCAGGCAGGTAGAATGTCCACCAAACACATTTAACATTTTCGTATGTGTATTGTTAAATATAGTTGCGAATCAAAACTCCTTCAGCGTAAAACTCACTTCCCACAAGCTTCCATAGCTTGTATCGCTGACCAGCTTCACCTGATACCCATCAATATACATCTGCGTATTCACGATGTTCATGTTCTCCATGTCCAGATATCCCACCGTGATACTCGCCAGCTTCTTATACACCCGCCAGCTTTGGAATGATCGTCATGATCGTACCGATAGCGGAGATAACTTTTCCGACGATGATCAGCACCGGACCGACAGCCGCAGCCACAAGCGCAACCGTAACAATGACCTTCCTTGTGCCTTCATCCATCGAATTGAGCCAGTCCACGAACTTCTGTATCCATCCCACGATCGTCCTGATCGCAGGCATAAGCAGCTCACCGAAAGAGATAGCCAGTTCTTCCAACTGTGACTTCAAAATCTGAAGCTGACCGGCAAGATTATCCTGCATGGTCTCAGCCATCCCGGCAGCGCATCCGTCACAGTTATCAATCGCGGACGACAGCTTCTCAATGTCGCCTTCCCCGGCATTCATCAGAGCCAGTCGCGCCGGACACCGCCGATACCTTGCTCATCGCCGTATCGAAATCAGCCGCCACCTTTACAGCGGCAGTTCCAAGTCCCACGACAGCCCCGGTAACAGGAAGAAGCTTTGTGCCGACATTGGAAATGTTGTCACCAACTGTCTTCAGTTTCTCACCCTTTGCGGCGATACTCTGTAAAACTGTTCCTGCGTGATCGTGCCGTTCTTCAACGCTTCATCCGCTTGCTCAGCCGCCGTCTTCAAGGTCTCCAGCTTTTCCTTCCGTCCGGTCGCAGGCTCTCCTATGTAAAGCCCCGCATCGGTGAGAATCAGTTTGGTGGCGAATCCGTTACCTATGAAGGTGTCGGAACCACGAAGAAATGGGAACGCATCGAATCCTACGGTCCGAAGTTCGTGGAGAACATCGTCCAGGCAATCAGCCGCGACATTCTCTGCAACGCTATGAAGACCCTGCGGCACTGCTTTATCGTTGGACACGTCCATGATGAACTGATCATCGAATGCAGCCCCAGCGTCGACCTGAATGTCATCTGTAAGCAGATGGAAAGATCCCCGGAATGGATGCCGGATATCCTGCTTCGCGCCGACGGATATGAGACAATATTTTACAAAAAAGACTGACATCAAAATAGCGGCTCCCGGTTCATCGCCGGAGGCCGCTATACTTGCACTCTATGGTTAGTTCAGCTGGATATCCATCGCATACACATAGGATATAATCTGTCCTGTCTTTGTAGCATTGTACCCTTTCTCTTTGTGAGAGTAATCAGAGATCTCCACTGAGCCGAAGTTCTTGAACTTTTCATAGATTCGGTTAAGCATTTCTATTTCTGAATCTGAAAGAACACCTTCAGGAACATCACATTCTGGAATCACTTGGTGCTTTTCATATGCTCCATCATAAATGACTTCAATATGAGCAAGGTGATCCGCTGCCATCTTCCCCAAGATCATATCAAAATTGTCTGGTACTGGTCCATATGGAAGATGTGCATACCTCAAACCAGAAATAGATATTCCATTTTCCTTATAGAAAACCATATCTGAGTAGTTTAGAAGTTTCATCAGTTTTGTCTTAAGTAATCCTGTGCTTTTATGTGCAAAAAATAGAACCATCGCACAAAGTTTCTCATAGTCAAAGCCTTTGAATCCATTCTCCTCTGATGGGATTCTTGAAAAGAAAAGATCAAAAAACCGTCTACCTGCTCGATACTCTGTATCCTGCTCAAGCTTATCAACAGTATCCAGTAGTTTTGCCTTCTGCCTTTCATCGAGAACAATCTCATTTTCTGTAAGATATGTTCTCATATTTTCAGGCTCACGCAAGAATAACAGAAGGCTATTATGCGCCTTGTCTTGAATTGATCCATTCTCATATCGGCAGATAGTTTTATCTCCCCAATTCAGGAGTTTTGCAAAGCTTCTCTGGCTAAGCCCATATTGCTCTCTGATCTTTTTAATCTCTTCAGGCAATAAGAGCTTATGTCTTCTTCGGTACTCATTATATGCCCGAATCAGAGTGGCGTTATCAAGCTCTTCACAATAAAACTCTTCACCACACTCTGCACAAACTAATATCTGCGCATCCACTTCAATAGATTCGCCACAAACGTCATATGCTTCTTTCTTTGTAATGACTTTTGTTTCAACTTCTCTTCCACATTCCTCGCAATACTTTCTCATTGACGCCATCTCCTTTCCTAAGCGAAATCGTCCTCATGGAATGCAAGACATTTCAAGATATCCTCTCCGTTTTCCTGTACAATTTTTACCTTTACGTAAAACTGCATTCCATCAATGTTCTTCTTGAATTCCCATATGTCTCCAGGACGATTTGGATCGAAATCCTGCTTAGGGCCTTTGTAGTAATCACCGACAACAAGCCCTAAAATCTCATTCTTTGCATCTGCGATTGTAAGACCATGTTGCGCCAATGCTTGCATATTTTTTCTTCTTGGAACAAAATCATATTTTCCTGCGGACAGCAGCCTCTTAACTTCTGTAAGATAACTGGCGATGTCCGACGTGCTCGCTTGATTACTCACTCAGTCACCTCCGTGTACTTTATATTATACTCAGCGGATCCGGTTTGTCAAGAAAAATGCGGTCATATGACCGCATTTTTTATTTTACATAGTACACATTCAAGATTCCGCTGTCGTAGATCGGTTTTACATGTATAGGCTCTGCTATAAAATCTGTCGGTATATTTTTACCCACTCTTCTAATCACTTCTTCTCCATCTGCATTTGCAACACCTGCTCTGATTGTGCTTTCCAGTACAGAGAAGTTTGCAAGACGCGGCAGGTAACAATACGTCGTCAGATACTCCCAAAGCTTCTTAACCTGAATATGGTTATCATCCTTCCAAAGGAGATTATCCAGTTCCATCTTTAGAAGCGCCAGAGCCCACTTTGTGATGATCTGTTCATTCTGAATCATCTTGGATGCAGCCTTTGACACAATAGGCTCAACACCTACCAATCTATCTGTATCCCACAGAATCGTCTTCATATAAGCGCCGCTGTCAATACTCGGAACTAGCAGCCAGCAGTACACTTCTTTCAGACGGCTGTTGACGGTCTCATTGCATCTGGAAATATTACTTGCAGTCTCATCATTCTGAGCAGCATCCAGATTCAACCTCGTGCAATTATCAATTTGCCATTCTCTAACGTGACGGAAATATAATCACCGATTTCAAATCCGGCTTCCTTCAGCCACTGACCTTTCAACAAGATTGCGGGAGTCTCCCGATACTTATATCCACTCTGACCGTAAACCTTAATGCTTCTTTTCTTTGTCATCTTGATTTCCTCCTTGGATTTGCTCTGATTGTCTGTTGCCTCTCTGTGTCTGTCTCAAACTGTTCTCATACGCACCACCGCCTTTCCTGTTTCCGGAGAAAAAGAAAAGAGCCACCAATGCTTGTTCGCATCAGTAGCTCTTACTGTCGGTTCCGTATGATATTATGATGGTTATTTCTTACCCTGTTCCTTCTCTGCATCCTTGATTCTGTAGTAATCTTCCATCTTCAGATTCAAGTGTACATATGAGTCAGGTTTTCGGTTGCTCAAGAGGCACACCGTCTCCACGTGCTTTGTCATAGGGAAGTTGTCATACGCTCTTATGGAGCTTATCTCGTATCCGTTCGCGCGGAAGCTGTCGAGGTTTATGCACAGCGTCTTCGGATTGCAGCTCACGTATACGATCTCATCTATGCCGTATCTGCAGAGCATTGCAACTGCCTTGTCATGTATGCCCGCGCGTGGAGGGTCTACCACTATCGCATCAGGCTTCTCGGGTATCTCATCGAGCTTCTCTTTCACGTCTCCGCAGATGTAATGGCAGTTGGTGATGCCGTTGAGCTCCGTGTTTGACCTCGCCGCCTCGATGGAATCCTCAACGATGTCGATCCCGTAGACGTCCTTTGCCTTTGAAGCCATCAGCTGTGAAATGGTGCCGGTGCCGCAGTACAGGTCGTATACGGTCTTTCCGCTTACATCAGGCACTGTCTCAAGCACATCGGCGTATAACCTTTCTACCGCATCGATGTTTGTCTGGAAGAAAGCAAAGGCATTTACTTTGAACTTTAGACCAAGGATCTCTTCGTTATAGTAGTCACGGCCCCAGAGTATTTTATGGCCTTCATCGATGACAGCGTCAGCCAGGCTGTCATTCATAGTCCTCATGATTCCGATGATCTTCATGTTGCCGGTATCGAGTCCGAGAAGCATGTCCCTGAATCCGTCCTCGTCAAAATACGCATTTGATCCGTTCGCGGCGCCGTCGCTTGCTGTCACTATGTTTACGAGCAGCTCACCTGTCCTTACTCCGCATCTGACAATGAGATTGCGAAGCAGGCCCTCATGAGTCTTGCGGTGATATGGCCGGTACCCCTTTGAGCGGCAGAATTCGAGCACAGCGCGGAGTACCACGTTAAAGGACGCAGGTACCAGCTGGCATTCATCCGTGGTGATTATGGACATCCAGCGGCCCTTGTAATGCATGCCAAGCTCGAGCTCCCCTCCTTTTTCGAGATCTCCGAAGGTGTACTCCATCTTGTTTCTGTATCCGCCCGTGCATATCGCCGGCTCCATACCGAGATAGACCGACTCGTCTATATCGTGCTTGCCAAGCAGACGCCTTACAGCCTTGTCTTTCTGCCTGTATTGCTCAGCGTAACCGGTGCCCTGATATATGCATCCGCCGCAGTGTTCGGCAGCCGGGCAGAGCTTATCTGTATTCAATATGATAGTATCTTTAAGCTCCATTATGTTTCTTTCCTTTTGTCATTATCCATGAAGCCGTGAACATCGCCCTCCTGAAGGGTTTGTCTCCGCCGTCCTGCATGTCTATGGGGTCAGCATATCTTTTGATCCAGCGGAGCGGAGGTATCTTATCGCAGACGAAAAAAGCCAGCGCATGGGAATATATCTCTCGCGCAAGCTGCTTCTCGCTCATACCGCTGATCTTCCCCTCAGAGAGTATGGCTTTTGCCTCGCGAAGGCACTCATCCTTGTTGAGGAATTCTCTTTTTACTCTTATGGACAGTACTTTCACACAGTCTCTCCGTAGTATTGTGAGTAGAATTCGGCTTTGAATTCCGCGAACCTGTCTTCTTCGATGGACTTCCGTATCCCTTCACACATGTGCGACAGGAATCTGAGATTATGCTCTGAAAGGAGCATGTGGGAAAGGTTCTCACCCTCCCTGAAAAGGTGTCTCAGGTAAGCCCTGCTGTAATTCCTGCAGGTGTAGCAGTCGCATTCAGGATCGAGCGGGCCGAAGTCCCTGGCGAATCTGGCATTCTTGATGCTGATGCGGCCCTGGCTCGTCATGGCCATGCCGTGTCGTGCGATCCTCGTAGGCTCCACGCAGTCGAACATGTCGACGCCGTGCTCCACCGCCTCGAAAATATAGTCAGGTGTACCGATTCCCATTACGTAGCGCGGTTTGTTCTCCGGCAGAAGATCGGGAGCGTATTCGAGTACTCCTATATACTCTTCTTTGGTTTCGCCTACCGAGATGCCGCCGATGGCATAACCCGGCAGATCGAATTTTACTATTGCCTCAGCGCTCTTCTCTCTCAGGTCGCGGAAAAAACCGCCCTGCATTATTCCGAAAAGAGCCTGTTTTTCAGTATTCTTATGAGCCGCTATGCATCTTTCGAGCCAGCGTGTGGTCATTGCCTGCGACTTTTCGATGTAGCCGTGATCGGCATCAGGCGGAGCACATTCATCAAACGCCATCATGATGTCCGATCCGAGATCTGTCTGTATCTCTATGGACTTCTCAGGCGTCAGCATGTGTCTGCTTCCGTCGATATATGACTGGAATTTTACGCCTTCTTCGGTGATCTTGCGCATGTGGCCAAGGCTGAACACCTGATACCCGCCGCTGTCGGTCAGTATAGGTTTGTTCCAGTTCATGAATTTATGAAGACCTCCGGCCTCCCTTATGATGTCACTGCCCGGCCTCAGGTAGAGATGATATGTGTTGCCGAGGATGATCTGCGCTCCCGTGCGCTCAACGTCCTCAGGCTTCATCGACTTGACAGTCGCCTGTGTGCCTACAGGCATAAAAACAGGAGTCTCGATCACGCCGTGAGGAGTGGTTATGCGCCCTCTTCTGGCCTTAGTGCCGGCGTCCTTGTGAAGTAATTCGAAAATCAGTGCGGAATTGCCCATTGTGGTCTCCTATTTTATAAGCATTGCATCGCCGTAGCTGAAGAACCTGTACTCCTCTTTTACAGCGATCTCATATGCCTTCAGTATCTCTTCTCTGTCATAAAGCGCTGATATCAGCATCAGAAGAGTGGATTTCGGCAGATGGAAGTTGGTTATGAGCGCGTCAACTATTTTGAACTCATATCCCGGATAGATGAAAATGCCGGTCGATGTCTCTCCCGCCCTTACTCTGAACGGCCTGCGTGCGCCGCTCTGGCCTGAAAACGGCTGAAACGGCATGCCTGCCATGCTCTCGAGAGTCCTGGTGGAAGTCGTTCCGACGGATATGACGCGGCCTCCGCTTTCTATAGTTTCATTGATGATCGCGGCGTTCTCTTCGTCTATCGAGCACTCTTCGAAATGCATCTTGTGATCTTCGATGTTTTCTGCTTTGACCGGTCTGAAGGTGCCTATCCCTACGTGGAGCGTCACGTAAGCTATGCGAACGCCCTTGTCAGCAGCCTTCGCGAGCAGCTCTTTTGTGAAATGGAGCCCCGCAGTAGGCGCGGCTACGGATCCGTCAACGCGGCTGTATACCGTCTGATACATCTCCTTATCGCTGTCTGTCGCGACTCTGGTAATATATGGCGGAAGCGGCATGGAGCCTATCTCTTCGAGTCTCTCCATGAATATGCCATCGTACTCAAATTCCACAAGCCTTGTTCCGTTGTCCCTGTCATAAATATCGAGCACATGCGCCAGGAACGGCTGCTCTATGCCGTTTACCAGAGTATAGCCTTCTTCAGGCGGCTCGCTTCCGGCCGGGACCGTATCTGTTTTTCCGGCAAGTATCACTGTATCGCCGTCATGCAGCCTTTTGCCCGGCTTTACAAGGCATTCCCATCTGTCGCCCTCTATACGCTTGATGAGCAGGAGTTCTATATGAGCGCCTGTCCCCATCTTGAGGCCGTACATGCGCGCCGGGATGACTCTGGAGTCATTGAGCACCAGGCAGTCGCCCGGGTTTACATAATCAAGTATATCGTAAAAATGACGGTGTTCGACCGTCTTTTCACGTCTGTCGAGCACCATCAGCCTGCATCCGTCTCTTTGCTCGAGCGGAGACTGGGCTATCAGGTTCTCCGGAAGATAATAATCAAAATCGTCAAGTTTCATTATTCGATGTCCATGCGCAGCTGCTCGGTCTCGGGCTCTCTGTACAGTCCGAGCAATCCCATGTGCTCATACGCAGCACGCGATGCTACTCTGCCTTTCTGTGTTCTGTAAATAAGGCCCGCCTGTATAAGGTAAGGCTCATTGGCATCTTCGATAGTGACTCTTTCTTCACCTATGGCTGAAGCAATGGTCTCTATACCTACCGGGCCGCCGTTGAATCCCTTGATTATCGTAGAGAGTATGTCTCTGTCAAGCTTTTCAAGCCCCAGCCTGTCAACACCAAGAGCGTCCAGCGCCTTCATTGTGATATCTATGTCTATATCCCCATCGGAAATGACAGATGAGAAATCCCTTACCCTCTTGATGAGTCTGTTGCCTATACGCGGTGTGCCTCTTGAGCGCCTTGCTATCTCATCGAGCGAAGCCTCGTCAATGGAGGCGTCAAGCACGTTCGCCGTTCTGCGCAGTATCTCTTTGATCTCTGCCGGCGTATAGAATTCGAATTTCTCTACTATGCCGAATCTGTCTCTCAGCGGACCTGACAGGCTGCCTGCCCTGGTAGTGGCTCCGATAAGAGTGAATTTCGCTATGTCTATCCTGAGCGATCTCGCGGCCGGTCCTTTGCCTATGATGATGTCGAGCACATAGTCTTCCATCGCCGAATAAAGCACTTCTTCGACCGAGCGGTTGAGTCTGTGGATCTCGTCGATAAAGAGCACATCGTTGTCATTCAGATTGGTAAGAATGGCGGCGAGATCTCCGGCCCTTCCTATCGCCGGGCCCGAGGTGATCTTTATGTCAACTCCCATCTCATTCGCGATTATGCCCGCGAGAGTGGTTTTTCCGAGCCCCGGAGGCCCGTAGAAGAGCACGTGATCGAGCGGTTCGCCTCTCATCTTTGCAGCCTCGATGTAGATCGAAAGGTTATCTTTGGCTGCTGTCTGTCCGCAGTATTCACTGAGATACTGCGGCCTGAGCGTCATTTCACCCGCCAGCTCTCCCGGCGTAGCTTTTGTCTGTGTTACTCTGTTGTCCATTTGCTATGTTTGTCCTTGAAATATATCTGTGGTCCCTACAGCAGGAACTTCAGTGATTTCTTAACGTATTCTTCTGCGCTGAGGCCTTCATCCGGAACAGAACCTACTGCCGCCTCAGCCTCCTTTTTGCTGTATCCGAGAGTCGTGAGCGCTATGACTGCTTCTCCCCGTTCTCCGCTGCCCGGTGCCGCGGCAGGCGCTATGCCTCCGCTTATGTCTTCGCCCTCAAGCGGCAGTGCAGAGACTTTGTCCTTGAGCTCAAGTATGACTCTTTCGGCTGTCTTTTTGCCTACTCCCGGAGCCATGGCTATGGCTGAGGCATCTCCGGATGAGATAACGGATTTTATCTGATTAGGCGTGCCGAGCGACATTATCGCCAGGCCGGCCTTAGGGCCAACGCCCTTTACGGTTATCAGCTGCTCAAAGAGAGCGAGAGCGTCAGCGTCAGCAAAGCCGTACAACGCCATTCCGTCTTCCTTCACCTGAAGATAAGTGTAAACGCATACCTCATCTCCCTCACGCGCCGTAAGAAGGCTGCTGGTATCAGAAACATTGACTCTGAAGCCTATGCCTCCGGATGTCTCGATTATCATCGAGCCTGATTCATAATAAAGATATTGACCTCTGAGAAATCTGATCATATTACTGTTACCTTACCCTTATTTTGGAAGCTGACCTTTCTTCAGTGCGGCGAGTTTTCCGCCTGCGTGATGCGCGTGGCATATTGCAGCTGCAAGTGCGTCAGCTGTGTCGTCGGGCTTAGGCACCTCATTTAGATTGAGTATCATCTTTACCATTGTCTGCACCTGCTTTTTATCAGCTCTGCCATAACCTGTAAGAGCTGACTTGATCTGCAGCGGCGTGTACTCTGAGATTCTGATCCCTGCTTTTGCGCACGCAAGAAGGGCCATTCCTCTGGCTTCACCTACCATGATGGCCGTAGTTGCGTTTGTGTTGTAGAAGAGCTCCTCTATTGATGCTTCTTCAGGCTCGAATTCCCTGATGATATCGCTGAGCTCATCATACAGCACCATAAGCCGCTCTTCATTCGGAGTATGAGCTTCGGTGGTGATGGAACCGTAAGCGACCGGCGTAAATCTGCTTCCTTTATAATCTACAATCCCGTAGCCCATTATTGCATAGCCCGGGTCGATTCCTAGTATCCTCATGCATTGGATTTTACCATGTTTGCATGGTATTGTCTATGTTCGTTTTTTGTTCTTTTTTGGTGTTTCCCTCCCGCTTTTCAACCGTTCTGCCCCACGAAACGGAAAACTCCCTTTTTACATCAGAATATGACCGAAATCCTGCAAAATATTCACTATTTTCTGTATTTATTCATAATCGCGTATTTTTATGCTATAATGTTCTGGAAAAAAAGGAGACCGACGGAGGACGACATGAGACTTTCACGACAGAACAAAATACTCGAGATCATAAAGACACATGAAGTAGAAACACAGGACCAGCTCCTTAACCTTCTCAGAGACTCGGGATATAATGTTACACAGGCTACTGTATCCAGAGACATACGCGAGCTGCAGCTCGTAAAGGGTCAGGGAAAAGACGGCAAATACAGATATACATCGGGCAACTATGAGAACCGCCCTATATCCGACCGTTTCATTAAGATCTTCAGGGAAACCACCCTTTCATATGCATGCGCGCAGAATCTTATAGTAGTCAAGACCCTGCCGGGATGCGCGGGCGCGGCCGGCGAAGCTATCGATACTCTCAGTCTTGAACATATGGTAGGTTCGGTCTGCGGTGACAACACCATGCTTGTCATCGTTGACGATGAAAAGAACGTTCCGTATATAACAGCTGAGTTTGATAAGGTTCTTAATTCCAACGATTAACTTCAAATGATAGACCGTATTGAGATAAATAATTTCGCGACCATCGAGCACCTGTCTTTTGACCTGGGCGATCATTTCAACGTGATCACCGGTGAGACCGGTGCCGGTAAGTCTGTGCTCATAACAGCTGTAAGTACTGTTCTTGGCGACAGAGCCGACACCTCCATGGTGCGTACGGGAGCCGACAGAGCGTTCATCCAGATCGCGGGCACAAAAAACGGCGAAGACGTTGTCATCTCGCGAGAGATCCTTGCTGGCGGCAAGTCCGTTTCAAAGCTGAACGGCGAGATGGTGACCCTCGGCCAGCTCAGGAATTTCTGCAAAGACTGGATCGATATACACGGGCAGTATGACAATCAGCAGATACTCGACCCGGATAATCATATACTTATCACCGACAGCTACCACAGCGAGGTGCTCGAGCCCGAGCTTGAGAAGCTGCGCTCCTGCTACGATGAGTACAAAGCAGCTCAAAAGGAATACGATGACCTGCTGAAGGCTGAGAAAGAAGCTGCCCGTCAGCAGGATTATTACAGATTCGAATACAATTACATCCGTGAACTCAAGCTGTACGAAAGCGAAGACAAGGAGCTGCAGGACCGGCTTGCGATGATGAAAAACAGCTCAAGGATCTTCCGTAATGTACGCTCTTCATACGATATCCTTCAGGGAAATGGCTATGAAGGCGGCCCTTCGATGCTCGACGAGCTGAGCCGGGTGGCTTCAGAGCTAAGCGACATTGGAAGCTTCAGTGAACAGATATCCTCGATGGCTTCGCGTACATACGACGCGTACTACTCGCTCGATGATATAGCTTCATCCCTGCGTGACCTCCTCACCTCTCTTGATTTCTCGGAGCAGGACATGGACGACATATCGGGCCGGCTGGCTGTGATAGAAGACGCAAAGCGCAAATATCACATGTCTGTTGAAGAGATAATCGCGTACGGTAATGAGCTCGGCGGAAAACTTGAGATGATACAGAATTTCGATTCTGAAAAGAAAAGGCTTGCGGACATCGCGCGCAGCAGGTATGACGAACTTGAAGCTCAGGCTGATCATGTAAGCGAGCTGAGGCATATCATCGCGGCAAGGCTGGAGTCAGCCATAATAAAAGAGCTTGCCGATCTCGAATTTGCCAATTCAGAGTTCAAAATCGATATAAACAGACTTGACGAGATCGGACCTCTCGGATATGACAAGGTGGAATTCCTCATCTCCACCAACCCGGGCGATCCTCTTATGCCTCTTACAAAAATCGCATCAGGCGGTGAGATATCCAGGATAATGCTTGCGTTCAAGCATATAATCGGCGAGACAGACCGTGTGGAAACCATGATTTTCGACGAGATCGACACAGGCATCAGCGGCCATACCGCGCTGGTGGTGGGCAGAAAGCTCTCAGAGATAGCTGACCACAGGCAGATAATATCCGTTACCCACCTTCCACAGATAGCAGCGTATGGTGACGATAACTATCTTATCAGCAAGTCCGTCGACAATCAGAAATCGTACACAAATATCGGACATCTCGATGAGGAATCAAAGGTCCGCATGCTGGCGGCGCTGTTCAGCGGCTCATCAGAGAGCGAAAACGCGCTTGAAGCCGCCCGTGAACTGATATCCTCCACCAGATCCTGAAGGAATCACATGAACAGAAAAGACCTGCCTTCATGGGCAGGCCGATATCGCTATTAGCTCCAGGGCAACATCTTTGTCGATGTTGCCTCTTTTTATATCTCTGTCAGTGTTGTACAGCTCTGTAAGTATCTTTCCTATACGCCTTTTGCTGTATCGTCCGGCAGCGTTGAAGGCTCTTTTGAACCTGAACTCATTCACTCCTGTCTTCTTTGCCATGCGCGAGATGCTGTAGCCCATCTCATTGAGCTCTACAGCGTCATACATTATCTCAAACTGCTTTGTCAGCAGTGCCAGAACAGCCATAGAGCCGTCTTCTTCTTTTATTATGGCTTCCGCTATCTCAAGAGCCTTTCCCCTGTCTCCTGAAACGAGAGCATCGACCAGCCCGAATACGAATCTGTCACTGTCCCCTATCAGGATCTCCTCAATCAGCTGAGCGCTTACGGAATCGCTGCTGCATGCCCTCACAATCTTATCGATGTCTTTTTCGAGCTGAGCCAGATCGTACCTGCTGTCTTTATTGTAATAGCCGGTAACATCTATCATATGCTCCAGCTCGCGTCTTGCGATCATTCTACCGCCATTATGGACCCGCTTGGTAATGAAGGCCTTGAGATCAGCGCGCTCAAGGCGTGCAAACTCGTAGGCTCCGCAGGCTTTCGCAAGCTTCTTTCCATATGAAGTGAGATCGGATGAGTATCTGCTTTCTACAACAAACATAACGACCGAAGAGTCCTGCGGCCCGGATGCAAAATCGAGCAGAGCGTCGGCATCAGGGTCAGAGGCTTTTCTGTAAAGAGGCAGATAATTGCGTACAACTATCACCCTCCTTTCGGAAAACATCGAATACGCCCTTGCCTGAGCCATAATATCTGCAGCTGTCACCTGATCCCCTTCGAGATGGACCAGATCGATGTCCCTGGCGGAATCATCGACATACTCGTTCACTATGCTGTCGACAGCCCAGTTCATAAGAAAATCCTCCGCTCCGTAAAAGAGCAGAACATCCTTAAGAAGGCCTTTATTCTTATCATTAACAAAGTCTTTATATGCCATTATATGGTTCAGATCCTCGCTGCTCCGCTGTCTCTTGCAGCCTGTGCAACTGCCGCGGCAACGGCTTCCTTTACTCTCGGATCAAATGCCTTAGGGATAATATACTCCGGATCTAACTCCTCATCGCTGATCACACCTGCTATCGCCTCTGCTGCAGCGATCTTCATCTCTTCATTGATATCATTCGCGCGCACATCGAATGTGCCTCTGAATATCCCCGGGAATGCAAGCACATTATTTATCTGATTAGGATAATCTGAACGGCCTGTTGCGATCACGGCCGCGCCCCCTGCCCGTGCATCCTCCGGATAGATCTCAGGAGTAGGATTTGCACACGCGAATACGATCGGATCGGGATTCATCGATGCGACCATCTCTTCCGTTACCAGTCCCGGGGCGCTGACTCCTATAAAAATATCAGCTCCCTTCATGGCATCTGCAAGTGTGCCGACGAGTCTGCCCTTATTTGTCATTCTTGCTATCTCTTCTTTATATGGATTCATGCCTTCTGTGCGGCCCTCATAGATAGTGCCCTTGCTGTCGCAGAGGATAGCATCACCAAGACCGTATTCAAGGAGAAGCTTTGTGACAGTAATGGCTGCAGCACCTGCTCCGGATACTGCCAGTGTACAGTCCTCCCACTTTTTGCCGGTCAATTTCATTGCGTTTATGAGCCCTGCAAGGGTAATGACAGCCGTACCGTGCTGATCATCATGGAAAATAGGAATGTCGCATTTCTCTTTCAGCTTCTTTTCTATCTCAAAGCAGCGCGGCGCTGATATGTCCTCGAGATTGACACCTCCAAAGCTTCCGGAGATCAAGTATATGGTATTGACTATATCATCTACATCCTTGCTTTTGATGCAAAGCGGAAAAGCATCAACATCGCCGAATTCCTTGAACAGTACACATTTCCCCTCCATCACAGGCATTCCTGCCTCAGGGCCGATATCTCCGAGTCCGAGAACTGCAGAGCCATCTGTTACTACAAGGCAGAGATTCCAGCGGCGGGTCAGTTCATAGGAAAGATCTGTATCCTTCTGAATCTCCAGACAAGGCTGAGCTACACCGGGCGTATAGGCGATAGACAGATCGTTCTCATTCCCTACAGCAACGGTAGAGGTCACCTCTATCTTACCTCTCTTCTCATAGTGCATTTTCAGACTTTTCTCAGCATAATTATGATCTGCCATTATTTGATACCCTTCTATAATTATTTCTTTATTAAACTCAAAACTAACTTCGGCCGAAACAAATCCTGTTTATTATACCATATGGGCAGGCACATTGCTCATTACAATCAGGCTCTTACCTTCTGCTTTCTGAACAGATCGACCGAGAGCCTGTTTCTGCGGATGTCTATGCCTACCGCTCCTGACAGATCGGTACGGAATACCCTGATGCCTCTTTCCTCCAGTCGGTCCAGTGTCTGCTGATGCGGATGTCCGTAAAAATTATTGCGGCCACACTGTATAACTGCGATACGCGGTTTTGCAGCATCGAGGAATTCCTCGCATGAGCTCGACTTGCTGCCGTGGTGCGCGACTTTGAGGATATCGCATTTCAGCGAGTCCGTCCCCTTATAGAATTCGACCATGTCATGCTCGTCCGATTCAAGAAGGTCACCTGTGACCATGATCTTTTTGCCTTTGTAATGGATCATGTAGACTGTGTTGTGCTCGTTGGGATCATCAGCCGCTATCGGTTCATCAGATATCTCAACAGGCCAGAGCACTTCTATGCTTACATCTTCTGCCACATCGATCCTGGTATCAGGCTTTATATATATGATCTGCTTTGCCTGTGCCGCATTGCTGTTTCTGTAATCGGCCGGTATCCCTACAGCGCCGACGGGAAATACTTCGGCCAGCTCTGCTATGCCCTTGTAGTGGTCGGCATGCAGATGCGTTACAAGCGCAATTTCTACGGCATCGGCACCCCCGTGCATGAGATATGGCATCAGTATTCTTTCGCCCACATTATAGCCCTGATCCATGTCAGTGTCATCGTCAGAGCCGTCTGCAGCGCCGGCGCTGCCGCTTTTATAGCCCGCCTGCCCGCCTCCGTCTATCAATACATCATGTCCGTCAGCCCTTATATGGACACAGTCTCCCTGTCCGACGGATACGAATACTATCTCATCATCGGCTATCGTGTCGTACACGCATGCGAAGAGCATCGCAAGAGGCATCAGCAGGAGTATTCCCTGCCTTACTATAGCTTTAAGGTTTTTCCTGAGAAGCATGACTCTGGTCCATTCTGAAGCAAGCCCGAATATGGCCATATAGATACAAAAGATAGCTGCTGCGCTCAGTCCTCCCGCTCTGATCGAAAAGCTGCCGTCAAAGCTGAGCAGGTGATTCACTTTTATCAGCGCATATGACATGAGCTCTGCTACACTGATGCCGGCTGCCGGCACTCTGCCGAAGGCGGCTTCAAGCATCAGCATAAGTATACATAGAGGCACCAGCACCGAGGCAAGCAGAATCACAGGTATATTTATCAGTATTGCAAGCGGATTGATCCTGAAGTATGTATAAGCGACAACAGGCAGAGTTGCAGCCTGCACAGCCAGCATCACTGCCGCTGCCTCTCCCGCGATCGAAGAGGCAGGCCCGGTAAGGAAAGCTATGCCCGCAAGTGCCAGAAAAGACAGCTGGAATCCTGAGCTGAAGAGCTGGTAAGGCTGAAAAGTGAGTATCAGGAATGCGGCCAGACTCACCGAAGTCAGAAGGTCGGCTCTCCTTCTCAGATGTGTTGAGCACAGGCTGACTGTCATTACGATGCACGCTCTTACAGTCGCGGGGCTCCACATCGTCATCTCGCCATAAAGCAATATTACCGAAATTATCAGAAGCGAGACCGGGAGAGTCCTTCTGCGCGATGTCATGGAACGAAGCAGGCCGTAAAGAAAACCTATGTGCAGGCCGCTTACAGCAAGTATGTGTCCTGTTGAGTTTCCGTTGAACTCACCGATCACATCCTCATCCATCTCGGTTTTGTCGCCGAATATCACCCCACGGATGAAGCCCTGTGTATCAGGACTGAATCTGCGTATGAATGATTCCCTTGCACCAAGCAGCGAACGCTTCAGAGTTATCCCCGGGGAGGTCCGTGAACCGCTGATTTCCAGGATATACGCTCTGAATCTGACACTCACTCCCTTGCTTTTCATGTACAGCCCGTAATCGAAGCAGCCGGGATCTTCCGCCGGAGGCAGCTCCGCAAACTGTCCCCTAGCTTCGACCTCTGCACCTGTAAGTCCGTATATGCCGGCATCCTCAAGAGCCTTCGACATCTCCGGCCCGGCGTTTCTCATGCACTCCTCCCCCAGATCCGAATCAAGAACTACAAGAACCTTCGCCGGGCCTGCCTCGCTGTTTCTGACCGTAAGACTGAGCTTATCGTCTTTGACTGATACCGAAGTCACCCTGCCTCTTACATAGTTTTTCTCATGCACATAGGACATTGCCGCATTGTACGACATGCACCTCAGCATAAACATAGCAGCTCCGGTAAGGAAAACTGTTATCAGTATGATCTTCTGTTTCTTGACAGCTTCCTTATTGATATCCAGGTGCTTCCCTCCCGGCGCTGCTTCTCTGCCTTTTTCATCCCTTGGAACAGATCCGGCATAGCTGTTTTGCTCAGTAAAAAAGACCGCTGCGGCGACAGCGGCGCAAAAGCCTGCGGCTTCAGCGGTGCGCCCCCTTTCAGACATAAAAAAGCCGGCAGTGATACCGGCGATGTAAAACAATGTATATAATGCTAACTTTCTTCTGAGCATGGCAGGTATCTCCTGCCGCTGATTTTAACGGATATTATTTCAAAAAACTGTACAGCTTTTGAGGTGCGGAAATTGCAGGATTTCATTCAAAAACTGCCGTTATTCGGATCAGCCTTTGATCGCAGCAATCTCAGCAGACCTGTCAGCAGCCTTGAAGACTGCTGATCCGGCAACTATCATGTCCGCTCCGGCTTCTCTCACCAGGTGAGCGTTTGATGATCCGACGCCGCCGTCTACAGAGATCACATAATCCAGTCCCAGCTCCTCACGCTTCGCTTTATAATAAGCGATCTTTGGGAGGCTGCTGTCCATGAATTTCTGTCCGCCAAAGCCCGGTTCTACTGACATAACGAGGATCTGATCGATATCCTTAAGATAGTCGTCAAGCACTTCAGGCGCTGTTCCCGGTTTGATGGAAACACCGGTCTTTGCTCCCGCCTCTTTGATATGCCGCAGAGTATGAGCAAGATCTTCACAGGCTTCATAGTGCACTGTAATGTATTCGGTAAAAGGAGTAATGAAGTTTTCGATATACCTGTCAGGATCCCATATCATGAGATGGACGTCATAAGGTGCTGTGGTGATGCCGTTGAGGCTTTTCATCACTGCCGGTCCGAAGCTTATGTTGGGAACGAAAGATCCGTCCATTACGTCGATATGCAGGTAATCGATGCCTCTTTCGCAGATGTCCTTTACATCATCTCCCAGATTGGCGAAGTCTGCCGCAAGTATTGATGGCGCTATTTTTGCCATTTTTTTACCTCCTCGGTCATTGATTTATACGATCCATATCTTGAGGCAGCTATATGCCCCATCTGAAGCGCTTCTTTTACGGCACAGTCAGGCTCGTTTATATGCATGCAGTCAGAGTACCTGCAGCCGCTGCTCAGATTCCTGAATTCCGGAAAAAGCTCTCTGACAGCTATAGCTTCCATCTCCGGCATGTCCAGTGACGTGAATCCCGGAGTGTCATACAGCATGGTGCCGTCACTCATAGGGAATATCTCCACATGCCTCGTGGTATGCCTGCCGCGTCCTGTTTTGGTGCTGATTCGCCCTGTGGCTGCCTTGAGGAGTTCTTCCTCCGCCTCTGCGATGCCTGGTTCATCGGCGTGCAGAAGGTTTGTTATAGTAGATTTGCCTACTCCGGAAGGCCCGGCCAGGGCGACATTTTTACCGCTGATAAGAGCACGAAGGTCTGAGATCCCTTCCCCCGTCATTCCGTTTACACTGACTGCCGGATACAGGGGTGAATATACGGAGGTCGCCTCCTTTACAGCGTCAGGACCTGCAAGATCCGCTTTGGATATGCAGATCACAGGATCGATTCCTGCCAGCTCACATCCGGCGATCAGCTTATCTATCACCGGATAATTTACATCGGGCTGAACTAAAGAAAACACAACCACAAGGATATCCAGATTGGATACCGGCGGCCGTGTCAGATAGTTCTTTCTTTCGATCACTCTGTGGATGACGCACTCGCCATCCTTGTCATTCTCATCTATATCAAAATCGACTACATCTCCGACATAAATGAGCTCTTTATTTCTTTTCAGGTTTCCGCGGGCTTTGCCCATGACGACAGAAGCGCCGTCATAGACAAAGTAGAATCCCCCTATACCTTTGACAACAGTTCCTTTCATACGCAGTCAGTTCGATCAGCCGTTGTCCTGTTCTTTATTTTCTTCTTCAGTTGCCTGATCAGGCTGTTCCGGTTCCGGTTCAGGTCCGGAGCTTACCTGCAGGTCGATGGAAGTTCCCTTATCGAGCTGAGAATTTGCCTGATACTGCTGATAAATGACATATCCCTTTCCTATCGATGCATCCCAGTCATAGGTAATATTGCCCACAGTGAAGCCTGCTGCCTGGATAGCCTGCTTAGCATCTTCGAGAGACATTCTGGTCACAGAAGGCACGATACCCTTCTCAGTGCCCTTTCCGTCAGACACAACGATGTCTACCTTGCTTTCTTTATCGAGAGTCGAACCGGCGACAGGCGTCTGCTCAAGCACCTTGCCTTCCTTTTCAGGCGAGGTTGTCGTATTAACATTTCCAAGCTCGTAGCCGTATGACTTAAGGTAGGCCTCTACATCTTCCTGCTGCATTCCTATTACACTAGGTACAAGGCCTTCCTTATTGCCCTTTGAAACATTGATCGTTATTGTGCCTTCCTTAGGCATCTCGACACCAGGCGCAGGATCCTGCTGACAGATCCTGCCTTCAGCATATTCTGAAGAATAAATGTCCTTGCCTTTTTTGATTTTGAAGCCCTGGCTCTCAGCGACTTCCTGAGCTTCTTCAAACGATTTATCCATAAGGTCAGGTGCTGCCTTTGTAGCAGAAAATGCTCCCATCTTCCAGGATATGTACCCGCCGGCAATACCGGCAAGCAAAAGAAGGATGACAGTCGTGATGGCGATCGTTTTTCTTCGCTTCTTCTTTCTGTCGCGCTCTCTTGCCTCTACTACCTCTTCGATGTTTTTCTCGAGATCCTGCTTGCGCTTATTGCGCTTTTCAACGACCGTAGTCGATTCAAAAATGGAATCCGGAGCTATAGCCGTAACAAAGGAGACATTGTCGAGATCCTGAATAAGCTCGTCGGCATTCGCATACCTGTTGGTCTGGAACTTGCTCGTAGCCTTCATTACGATCCTCTCGAGCGCCGGCGGTATGCTCGGCTCGAGTTCCCTCGGCGGAGTGATCTCTTCGTTGATATGCTTGAGCGCTACAGTGACAGGATTGTCGCCGTCGAACGGCACCTTGCCTGTAAGCATCTCATACATAACGATTCCAAGAGAGTAGATGTCAGAACGCTCATCGACATAATTGCCTCTTGCCTGCTCAGGCGAGAAATAATGTACAGAACCGACTATCTTGCTTCCTGTCGAAAGCGTCGCATCATTGACAGCCCTCGCGATACCGAAATCTGCCAGCTTTACGACTCCGTCATTGGTCACCATAATATTATGAGGCTTTACGTCTCTGTGGATGATCTTATTCTTGTGAGCTATCCTCAGAGCTGCCGCAACCTGCTTCGAGATGTCGATGACTTTGCGGTAATCCATAGGAGCTTCTTTTTCAATGATCGTATTGAGCGTATCACCATCTATCAGCTCCATTACAATATAGTTGATGTTGCCCTCTCGGCCGACATCATAAACACCCACGATATTCGGATGAGAAAGGCCCGCAGCAGCCTGCGATTCCCTCTTGAAATTCTCTACGAACGTCGCGTCTTTTGTAAACTCCGGTCTTAAGATCTTGACAGCAATAAAGCGGTTAAGGAGTTTATCCTTACCCTTATATACGACAGCCATACCGCCGTCGCCGATCTTCTCCAGAAGCTCATATCGCCCGGAAAGTATCCTGCTTGCCATGCTTAATCCTCCAAATCAACGCAAATGACAGATATGTTGTCATTTCCGCCGTTTTCATTAGCCATATAGACCAGATCCTCTGCACAGACCTTCATGTCATGGTATCTGTTCAGCACTGAAAGAATCGTGTCATCATCTACTTCATCGTAAAGACCGTCGCTGCAGAGCAGAACACGGTCGCCCTGTTCAACTGCGACACTGAAGCAGTCAGGCTCGTTGTTGGCATTCGCCCCTATAGCTCTTGTAATGACATTCTTACGTGCATGGAGATGGGCTTCATCTTTTGTGATAGCTCCCATTTTTACAAGATCATTGACATATGTGTGGTCGTCAGTGATCTGCTGTATCATGTCTCCGTGAGCCAGATACACTCTGCTGTCTCCGACATTGGCTACATACATCTCGTCTCCCCTTATGTAGGCGAAAGTAAGAGTAGTTGCCATGCCTGCATACTGAGGCTTGGCGCCGGACAGCTTTATGATGAACTGATTGACATAATTTACGGCAGCTCTGAAGTATCTGAAAACTTCATCACGCGAGCCGAGCCATTCAGGCGGATTGTGACGAACAAATTTCTCAAGAGCATCAAGCGCCGACTGGCTTGCGATCTCGCCCGATCTGTTGCCCCCTACTCCATCTGCGAGCATGAAAAAATTAAGATCTTCACAGGCTCTCAGTGAGTCTTCATTGGTGGGTCTGCGTCTGCCTCTGTCTGTCATATAACCAACTCTCATGTTAATCAGTTCTCCGTCCTGTCAGAAATTATATTTTTCCCTATAATACAATA
>Ga0310695_10003462_pt1 | contig 30911 bp, 26 predicted proteins | sample RumenRJG_04DNA_FD_203882 | JGI IMG/M metagenome (GOLD analysis project Ga0310695, IMG submission 203882) | Bovine rumen microbial communities from Lethbridge, Alberta, Canada - RJG_04 (v2) (version 2) | ecosystem: Host-associated > Mammals > Digestive system > Stomach > Rumen | place: Canada...
TTTAGTTTTTCGGGCACGCTTTGCAAAATGTGCCTGTGGCACATTTTGAATGGCGTTTAGCCGTGCTATGCACGGCTGCCATCGGACAGCTGAGCGCATCAGTGCCCCGTCGCAAGTAGCAATTTACGTAGTATACTCGCAAACGCAATTAACTGCGTTTGCTCGTTATACCGTTTTGATACTGGCAGTTATTTACGTTACTGAGTATAAATTAGCGGATTGCGAGTTTTGTAGGAAAAACGTCCGGTGGACGTTTTTCGGGCATGTATTGACGCGCTATGCGCGGCAATGCCCCGTTATTGCGAGAGTTGCTGAAAGCAACGGAGCAATTCGTTGTATCAAAACAGTGATTCAGTACTTTTGGCGTTCGAATCATATGATATGATAATGGATGTGGCAGGCGAGGGGGGAAGATTCTTCGGGCTTCGCCCTCAGAATGACAATGGCTTCGCCCTCAGAATGACAATGGAATGACCCTCAGAATGACAATGGAATGACCCTCAGAATGACAATGGAACAATCCGTATTTAATCAAAATGTGACTTTTGGCGTCCGAATCATGTGATATTGGAGGAATCGTAAGAGTATGGATAATCAATCTGCCCTGGAAAGGGTAAAAAAGAACAAGTTTAAGCTGATCCTTGTATATCTGCTTTTTGTTTTCATAAATATTTCCGTAAACCGGCTTGTAAAGCATTTCGGTCTCCCTCTTTATGTCGATAATATAGGAACTCTTCTCGGAGCTGTTCTTGGAGGTTATCTGCCGGGCATATTTGTGGGTTATATTACCAACATCATTAATTCCACTGCGGATATCACAAATATGTACTATGCGGGTATCAGCGTTCTGATTGCCATAACCTCCACATTTTTTGCCGAAAAGGGTTTTTTCGGGAGCTTTTTTAAGTCTCTCATCACCATCCCCTTTCTTGCGTTTATTGGCGGGGTTCTGGGATCGATCCTTACCTGGTTTATCTTCGGCCCTTCGGAGCAGGGCTTCGTATCCCAGATATCCTATGACTTTCTGCTGGACGTGGTCGATAAGGCCATTACCGTTATCTGCACCTACGGCCTTTTGAAGATAATGCCGAAGGACACGGCTTCGCTATTAAGCCTCACGGACTGGAAGCAGAAGCCCCTTAGTAATGAGGAGATAGATGAAGTAAAGAGAACGGGTACCAGAGGGCTTTCATTAAAGAGCGAGATATCCATCCTCGTATGTTTGATAATGCTCTTTATAACGGTGGCAACCACCGCCATAAGCTTTGTTCTCTACAGGAACCAGTCAATGGAGCAGTACAAGGAGATGAGTATCGATGCCGCCAAATTTGCGGCCGCATCCATAGATCCGGAAAAGGTTGATGAATTCATCGAAATGGGAGATGCATCACCGGAGTACCTGGAAACGGAAGACAAGCTGAGGGGTATTCTGCAAAGTTCCGGAAGTATAAAGTATATTTATGCTTACAGGATGACAGAGGAAGGATACAGGGTGGTATTCGACCTTGATACGGACGGACTTGAGGGAGAGAAGGCAGGAACGCTTCTTCCATATGAAAAGGATTTCCTTCCCTTTAAGAAGGAGCTGCTGAACGGAAGACAGGTGGATCCCGTGGTAGTAAGTGACCGCTATGGATGGCTGCTTTCGGATTATGAACCGGTATTTGACAAAAACGGTAATTGCGTCTGCTATGCCTGTGCGGATATCAGTATGGAGGATATAGTCAGTAACGGAATAAGCTTTCTTGCAAAGATACTGTCTCTGTTCATAGGCTTCTTTATCCTTGTGCTGGTGCTCTCTCTATGGTTCTTTAATTATCACCTGACCTATCCGGTAGGAGCAATGACACACGCATCCGGAGAATTTGCCTATAGCAGCGGACAGGCGCTTGAGGTAAGCGTTGACAGGATGAGAGCTCTTGATATCTCCACCGCAAATGAGCTTGAAAATCTGTATCAGGTTCTCGTAAAGACCCTTAGCGATACCGAGAGATACCTGGAGGAGGTTAAGGAGAAGAGCGACCAGATAGAGTTTATGCAGAGCGGACTCATCTATGTGCTTGCAAATCTCGTGGAGAGCAGGGACAAGTGTACAGGGGATCATATCCGCAAAACCGCCGCTTACGTAAGGCTTATAATGGAGCTCCTGAAGGAAAACGGTGTCTACAGCGACTATATGGATGATGAGGAATATGTGAAGACCGTGAATTATGCGGCGCCTCTTCATGATGTGGGAAAGATACAGGTATCCGATGTAATCCTGAATAAGCCCGGAAGGCTGACGGATGAGGAATTCACAGAAATGAAGAAGCATACCACTGCCGGAAAGGACATTATTGAAAGTGCGATAAAGCTTACCGGAGATTCCGGTTATCTCTGGGAAGCACTTAATGTGGCTGCCTATCACCATGAGAAGTGGGACGGGACCGGGTATCCCACGGGGATAAGCGGAGAGGACATTCCTCTTTCCGCACGCATAATGGCGATCTCCGATGTGTTTGATGCCCTGCTGTCAAAGAGAAGCTATAAGGAGCCTATGAGCTATGACACCGCCTTTGGCATTATAGAGGAGGGCGCCGGAAAGAGCTTTGATCCGGCGATCGTAAAGGTATTTCTGGAGAACCGGGACAGGGTCATTGAAACCGCTGAGGATAATAAGATAATGATCGGAAATGTTATAGAAGAGGAGAGCTGACAGCTTGTATACAGCACGAATAAACAGATATTCAGACATGAAGTACTATAGGTGCGGACAGTCGGGGCTGAAGCTGCCCGGGATATCCTTCGGCTTATGGCATAATTTCGGAGGCAGTGCGGATAAGGAGAATATGAAGGCACTGATTTTCACTGCCTTTGATTCGGGTATAACACATTTTGACCTTGCGGATAATTACGGGCCGGAGCCGGGCGATGCAGAGATCAATTTCGGAAGGATCCTTAAGGAGGAGCTTTACGGGTACCGGGATGAAATGATAATCACCACAAAGGCCGGATATGATATGTGGGAGGGTCCTTACGGAAGCTGGGGCAGCAGAAAGCATATCATGGCAGGTCTCGACCAGTCCCTTAAAAGGCTGGGACTTGACTATGTGGATATCTTCTATCATCACAGGATGGATCCCGGCACTCCTTTGGAGGAAAGCATGGGAGCCCTTAGTGATATCGTAAGATCCGGAAAGGCTCTTTACGCAGGTTTATCAAATTATGACGGACCAACCCTTAATAAGGCGGCAGCTTTACTCGATGAGTATAAATGCCCTTTCATAATAAACCAGAACCGCTATTCCATTTTTGACAGAACCATTGAAAGGAACGGACTTAAGGCTATGGCCGCTAAGCTCGGAAAGGGGATAATAGTCTTCAGTCCTCTGGCACAGGGGCTATTAAGTGAAAAATACCTGAATGGCATTCCGGAGGACAGCAGGATAAGGAGGGACGGCCGGTTTTTAAGCGAGGACTCCGTCACTCCCGAAAAGCTTGATGCCGTGAGAAGGCTGAATGAGCTTGCGAAGAAGCGGGGCCAGACCCTGCCCGAAATGGCTCTTGCCTGGGTCCTCCGCGACGGAGTCGTTACCAGTGCCCTTATAGGAGCGTCAAAGAGCGGACAGATACTGGATAACGTAAAGGCTCTGAATAATACGGAATTCAGCGAAGAGGAGCTTGGGCTGATCGATGAATGCTATTCACAGGCAGTGTCATTCTGAGCTCTTATGGTCGTGTCATTCTGAGCGAAGCGAAGAATCTTTCATAATCGGAGGGAAGATCCTTCGTCGCTACGCTCCTCAGGATGACAAGGACAAGGCGCTCAGGATGACAAGGACAAGGCGCTAAGGATGACAGGGACAAGGCATTCTGGACGACGGGGTATAGGGTATTGCAATTTATCCCCGACTATGTTATTCTTTACAGGCTGTTTATAAGACGGTTTGTAATTTTGGATCGCGGGTTGGTAATCTACGGTCAGGGAAGAAAGGTGAGTATCATGAATCAGGAAATTCAGCCTAAATATTATCAGGCAAAGGTAACTTGTAACTGCGGAAATACTTTTACGACAGGCTCCACAAAGCAGGAAATAAGAGTTGAAGTCTGCTCAAAGTGTCATCCCTTCTATACGGGAATGCAGAAGGCAACCCGTGCTGACGGCAGGATCGACAAGTTCAATAAGAAGTATGGTATGAAGGGATAAGATCAAGGATTTCGGCCGTCACCTTACGGGTGGCGGCTTCTTCTTTTTTTGAGGGAAAGTGAATGGAAAAAAACTGTAATGCAAAATACTCCGGCATAGGAGGACAGGCCGTTATGGAAGGCGTAATGATGAGAAATAAGGATGATTACGCTGTGGCTGTAAGGAAGCCTGACGGGGAAATGGCCGTGATAAAGGACAAATATACGGGGATAATACCGTCGGAATCGGTGTCGAAGATACCAATACTAAGGGGGATCGCCGGCTTCATCGATTCTCTGGTGCTTGGGATGAAGGCCATAAATTATTCCGCTGATTTCTTTGCGGAGGAGACAGAGGACGAAAAAAAGGATGAGACAAAAGAAAATGCGGGAGAGGCCTCAGATACGGAAAAGAAATCCGGGAATGTTGAGGTCATGAGTGCATCCGAAAAGAAAGGCGGAATGGGAGCCCTCTCAATAGCGGTAACCATAGTCGCGCTGTTTTTCTCCCTGGGTCTCTTCATGGTAATACCCTATTACCTCTCCCTTGTTTTTTCAAAGTGGGTGGGCTCCACAAAGCTTCTTGCCCTTATTGAAGGTATCATAAGGCTCGGGATCTTTGTGATCTATATTAAAGCCATTTCCCTTATGGAGGACATAAAGCGGGTATTCCGTTATCACGGAGCCGAGCATAAATGCATAAACTGCCTGGAAACGGGACATGAGCTTAATCTTGAGAATGTGCGTGCCGCATCCAGGGAGCACAGACGCTGTGGCACCAGCTTTCTGTTGTATGTAATGGTTGTTTCCATACTTTTCTTTTCGCTGATAGATCTGGAGAGCAGGATCCTCCGGGCAGTTCTTCGTATCGTTCTTATACCCCTTATTGCAGGGGTGGCATATGAATTTATAAGGCTGGCGGGACGGAGCAATAACCCTGTAGTACGTTCCCTTTCCGCACCCGGGCTTCTGATGCAGAAGCTTACGACCGCGGAGCCCGATGATGATATGATACTTGTGGGGATAGCTTCGGTCGAGGCTGTTTTTGACTGGAGACAGTATCTGAAGGAAAACTTCGGCAATGAATTATAGTGAAGCTATCTGCTACGGCGACAGTGAGCTTTCGGAGGCGGGGGTAAGGGATCACAGGATCGACAGCGGATTACTGCTTATGTTTGTCACAGGCCGTGACAGAACCTTTCTTCTGACAGACGGAAAAGAGACAGAGCTTGGAAGCAGCGAAGAAAAACGCTACAGGGAGGCGATAGAAATGAGAAAACGTCACGTCCCCCTGCAGTTGATCACCGGGTATACGGATTTTATGGGATTAAGCTTTGCCGTTTCGGAGAATGTGCTTATCCCAAGGATAGATACGGAATTTCTGGTGGAGGAAGCCCTGAAGATCATTCCTGACGGTTCGGAGATCCTCGATATGTGCACCGGCAGCGGGTGCATCCTGTTGTCTGTAATGAAATACAAAAACGGCATAAGAGGAACCGGCGCCGACATCTCCGGTCCGGCATTGGAGCTTGCAGGGAAAAATGCCGCAGCTCTCGGTATTGCCGGCGCAGAGTTTATAAAAAGTGACCTTTTTGAGAATATAAGCGGTGTATTCGATCACATCCTCTGTAATCCACCCTATATCAAAAGTAAAGAGATAAAAGGACTTATGGAGGAAGTGAGGCTCTATGAGCCCTTAAGCGCACTGGACGGCGGTGAGGACGGGCTTTTCTTTTACAGACGTATGGCGGAGGAGGCTAAGTCCCACCTCGCAGGCGGAGGCAGCCTTATATTTGAGACGGGGCATGATGAGGGAGAGGCTGTACGCACCATACTTGAAGAGGCCGGATACAGGTATATTGAGGTTTTAAGGGATTATTCCGGAAACGAAAGAGTAGTGAAATGTTTGAAAAGCTGAATGAAATGGTATTGAAGTACGAGGAGATAACGGAGAGACTCAATAACCCCGGAACCAGCGAGGATTCGAAGCTCTATATGGAGTTATTGAAGGAACAGGGAAGGCTTTCTCCCGTGGTTGAAGCCTACAGGGCGTATGAGGAAAATGAGAGGGCTGTTTCGGATTCGGAGGAGATGATAAGGTCTGAGGACGATCCGGAGATAAAGGCTCTTGCAAAGGAGGAGCTTAATGACGCTTTGAAGAAGAGGCCGGTTCTTGAAAGGGAGCTGAAAATAAAGCTTATCCCGAAGGATGAGGACGACGACAGAAACGTGATCGTCGAGATAAGAGCCGGAGCGGGTGGAGAGGAGGCAGCTCTTTTTGCCGGCAGTCTGTACCGTATGTATGTAAAATATGCGGAAAAGAACGGCTTCACGGTGGAGACCACGGATGTTGAGGATACGGGGATCGGAGGCTTCAAGTTCGTGAGCTTCATGATAAACGGGAAGGGCGCTTACTCAAAGCTGAAGTACGAGAGCGGGGTACACAGGGTGCAGAGGGTTCCGGAAACGGAATCCGGAGGAAGGATACATACTTCGACAGCCACAGTGGCCATTATGCCGGAGGCTTCGGAAATAGAGGTAAATATCGATCCAAATGACTGCCGTATTGATGTGTTCCGGGCTTCGGGAAACGGGGGGCAGTGTGTAAACACAACGGATTCCGCCGTAAGGCTCACGCATTATCCAACGGGAATAGTCATATCCTGTCAGGATGAGAAATCCCAGATAAAGAATAAGGCAAAGGCCTTTAAGGTTCTCAGGGCGAAGCTCTATGAACTGAATAAGGAAAAGGCTCACGCGGAGGAAGCGGATTTAAGGAGATCACAGGTCGGAACCGGTGACCGTTCCGAGAAGATAAGAACCTATAATTTTCCGCAGTCGAGACTTACAGATCACAGGATCGGGCTCACCATTTATTCCCTGGAAAAGGTAATGGAGGGAGATCTGGATAATGTGATAGAGGCCCTGACCGGTGCAGATATGGCGGAAAAGCTTGCAAAGCTGGGTTAATGATCTTCTTGATAGAGAAGAGCAAAAAAGATATAATTACTCTGTATGGCTGATACAGAGAATGAAAACTTAAAAAGCCTTGAAGCAGAACTGAAAAGCACGAAACAGATGCTTTCAATGCTGCTTGACAACATACCAGGGGGAGTCATGGAATATGACGCCGAAAGCGAAAAGATAGGCTATGTGAGCGAAGGCTTATTAAACATTTTCGGCTGCTCGGAGAAGAGCTTCAGGGAGCATTTTTTTAACAGCTTCGAGCTCTTTGTATATAAGTATGACAGGACAATGGTCAGGGAACAGATAGCGAATCAGACCATGTTCTTTGACAGTGTGGAGCTTACCTACAGGGTACGGGGGCTTACGGACGATATAGTCTGGGTCTACCATAAGGGCAGGCTTTATACGGACAGCGAGGGCAAGAAAAGATTCCTCGTGGTATTGAATGATGTTACAAATGAGAAGCTTATACAGGCCGAGCTCCAGAGAAATACGGAGCAGCTCTTTATGGAGACCGAGAGGCTGAAGCTCATTGAAGAGGCCGTGGACAACACGGAATATGACTATAATGCCATAAGTGATATCATGGAGACCTCCGAAAAGGACAGGGAGGGAAAGCGCAGGGTCATAAGGCATTTCCTGGCGAATAAGCGGCTGGGTGACGTTATTCATCCGGATGATCTGGATACCTGTACCGCTCTTTTTGAAGAGTGCCTTAAGGGTGTGAGAAAGGGTACGGTTGAATACAGGATAAAGTCCGGGGACAGCAGGGACTATGTATGGTTCAGAATGAGCTATGCAAGCTTCACGGACAAGCAGGAAAGAGTAATAAGGGTCATCGGCTCGGCGAAGGATATCACCGAGGAAAAGATGAGAACCGAGGAGCTGGAGGAAAAGGCTTTAAGGGACGGTATGACCGGGCTCTTAAATAAGACCGCTATGCAGTCTATGGTTGAGAAGTGCCTGTCGGATGGCGACGTAAATTCCTGTCACGCCATGATGATGATAGACACCGACAACTTCAAGAACGTAAATGATACCCTGGGTCATGATTTCGGAGACAGGGTCATAAAATTTGTTGCGGGGTGTATAAGGGAAACCTTCCGGGAGTCTGATTATGTGGGACGGATGGGAGGAGACGAATTTATGGTCTTTATGAGGAACACCACCCGCTATATCGCAGAGGAAAGGGCGAAGAAGCTAAATAAGGCCATCAAAAAGGATTTCTCCGACAGGGAAAAGACCGTGGGGATAAGCTGCAGTATCGGGATCTCCTATTTTGCGAGGGACGGGGCAGATTACGAAAGCCTGTTCAGAGCCTCGGACAAAGCACTTTATGAAGCAAAGGAAGCGGGCAAGAACTGTTACCGCATATACAGATATTGAATAAAACGGGAAGCAATATAAAAGCCATAGCAGTCATACTGTCTTCGTTTATGGGACTTTTTTCGGTTACGGGCTGTAGTGATGTCACCGTAAAGGATAATAATCTCCTGGGATATCAGGCGGTTTCCGAGAAGGAATATGACGCAGCGCTGCAGTTTTTTGATGCCGCAGAAAAGGAGCATGAAAATCTGCAGGAGGCATACAGGGGCAGGGGCATAGCCTATATGGGCAAGGCGGATTACAAAAATGCCGTTTCCTCCCTGAAGGCATCCTTAAGCGAGTCCGACGGACGGATAGGAGAGCTGGAATTTGATACGGCTTTTTACCTTGCTGTAGCGGAATTCAGAAACGGAGACCCATCCGCGTCAAAGGAAACCTGCACCTCAATAATCAACCTGAGGCGTGATGACCCGGATGCCTTTTTCCTCCGCGGAAAGGCCGAGCTTGCCCTCGAGGAAACGGATATGGCGGTCAGAGATTTTAATTCCGCCGTTTCCCTGAAAAAGGATGATCCGGATTTGTACATAGATATTTATGAGTGTCTCATTAATGCGGGAGCCTCTGACGAGGCCGGAACCTTCCTTAAGAGCGCCATGGAGCTTACAAAGATAAATGATTTCCAGAAGGGGAAGCTCAGTTACTTTATGGGTGAGTATGACGAGGCAAAGGACAGGTTGGAGGCCGCGAGAGGCGACGGATCCGATCCGGAGCTGATCCTCTGGCTCGGGAAAACCTATGAAGCTCTGGGAGACAAGTCCTATGCGGCTTCACTCTACAAGACCTACCTCGAGGATAATCAGGGAAATGTGGAGATATATAACCAGCTGGGACTCTGCGAAATGGATACCGGAAACTACGCGGAGGCTCTTCAGTCCTTTGAAACCGGGTTAAAACAGGGGGACAGCGAGATAGTACAGTCACTTTTATTCAATCAGATAGTGGCATATGAGTACCTCTCCGATTTCAAAAAGGCAGCTGTACTTATGGAGAGCTACCTGAAAAGCTATCCCGATGACGAGGCCGCTGTGAGGGAATACAAATTTCTGAAAACACGGTGAGAACTGTCATCCTGAGCGGAGACATCAAATGTCATCCTGAGCGGAGACATCAAATGTCATCCTGAGCGGAGACATTAAATGTCATCCTGAGCGGAGCGAAGGATCTTACAAAACCATCAAACGGAGGAAAAGAACTTGATAAAAAAGCTGATAGAAAAGATCAAAGAGACAAAGGCACCTGTCTGTGTAGGACTGGATCCCAATCTCTCCTTTGTTCCTGAGCAGATTAAAAAGGAGGCCTTTGAGGAATTCGGCGAAAGCCCCGAGGGTGCAGGGGAGGCTATCTTCAGGTTCAATAAGGGGATAGTGGATGCGGTATATGATCTTATCCCTGCCGTGAAGCCCCAGATCGCAATGTATGAGCAGTTTGGGATCCCGGGCTTAAAGGCATTCAAGGACACCGTGGACTACTGCCATGAAAAGGGACTTCTGGTCATCGGGGACATTAAGAGGGGGGATATCGGAAACACCTCAATGTCATACGCAAAGGCCCATATCGGTGAAATTGAGATAGGCTCGAAGCTTTTCCGGCCCTTCAATGAGGATTTCTGCACCGTGAATCCCTATCTCGGCAGTGACGGCGTGCAGCCCTTTATAGATGTCTGCGGCAAAAGTGATGCGGGGATCTTCGTTCTTGTAAAGACCAGCAATAAGTCCTCCGGTGAATTCCAGGACAAGACTTCGGAGGGAAGGCCTCTGTATGAAATAGTAGCCGATCACGTTGAAAAGTGGGGCGCTGCCTCTATGGAAGGTGATTATTCCAATGTGGGGGCTGTGGTCGGAGCCACCTATCCCGAAATGGGAAGGACACTCAGAAAGATCATGCCCCACGCCTATATACTCGTGCCCGGATACGGGGCACAGGGAGGAAAGGCTGAGGATCTGAAGGGCTTTTTCAATGACGACGGACTCGGAGCTATAGTAAATTCTTCAAGAGGGATAATCGCTGCATACACGAAGGAACCCTACAATGGAAGGTTTGACGGCTTAAGCTATGCGGACGCGGCGAGGGAAGCAGTAAAGGATATGCTGGAGGATATAAATGGAAGCTTATAAGGAAGAATTCATAGAGTTTATGCTTGACTGCGAGGTTCTTAAGTTCGGGGACTTCGTTACAAAGAGCGGAAGGAACACACCCTTTTTCATTAACACCGGCTTTTACAGGACGGGAGCACAGCTAAAAAAGCTCGGGGAATATTATGCAAAGACTATACATGACGCCTTCGGCGATGACTTTGATGTACTCTTCGGTCCGGCCTACAAGGGTATTCCTCTCTCCGCAGCAACGGTCATAGCTTTCAGTGAGCTGTACGGCCGCGAGATAAGATACGCTTCAAACCGTAAGGAAATAAAGGATCACGGAGACAAGGGGATTCTTCTCGGGGGACCCTTAGGTGACGGAGACAGGGTGGTGATTATCGAGGATGTTACTACTGCGGGAACCTCAATAAGAGAAACACTGCCGATCATACAGGCCCGGGGGGATATTTCGGTGCTGGGACTCTGTGTTTCGGTTGACAGAGAGGAAAGGGGAGAGGGCGAAAAGTCTGCCCTTACGGAAATCTCGGAAAAGTACGGAATGAAGACTACGGCTATAGTAAAAATGTCCGAGGTCACGGAGTACCTCTTAAGATATGAGGTAAAAGGGCAGAAGATCATCAGCGAAAAGCTGAAAGAAGCCATAGACGATTATTATAGGAAATACGGTGTGAATTAATGTCATTCTGAGCGTTTAATGTCATTCTGAGCGAAGCGAAGAATCTGATCGCGAAGCGAAGATTCTTCAGGAAAGGGAATCAAATGGAAAACAATGAACATATCTACAGGAGCATGAGATTTTCCGGAACGGTAAATATCATTATAGGTGTGCTGCTCTTAGTCGTGGGACTGGTAAGCGGGATACTGCTTCTTATTTCCGGAGGAAAGCTTATCACGGGAAAATCCAGGATAATCTTCTGATGTTCTTCAGCAGAAAGTATCTTTTTACCAGTAAGAAGACCTCATATAAGGGTATAGCATCGCTTATCAGCGGTGTGATTTCTCTTGTTTCATTTCTTGTGTGCCTGTCCGTTGTACTGAAGGCCGGAGGCAATGCTGATGCCAGGCTTGGTGCAGTGGGCTTTCTGTCCTGTCTTTTCAGCTTTGCCGGTGTCATTATCGGGATAGTGAGTCTTGTGGAAAAAGAGACCTTCAGGCTCTTTCCGAGGCTTGGAACCGTCATTTCCGTTCTTACACTTATTCTCTGGGGAGGTGTGATCTATGTCGGATTCACAGTTGTCTGATATCGCCGAACGGTATTCGCTGGCTATGGGGCGCATACGTGAGATCCCTGATGAAAATATACTGAAGGGATATTTCCGGGATTATTTCAGGAGAGGTGCGCTGTTTTTTCTGGAGCCGTCCTACAGGGATACGCTGCCCGGCAGATATGAGGAAAGCTATTTTGACCCGGCCCGGGCCGTCCGTGATCTGGGTGACGGCATCGGACAGCTTCTTTCCTTTGTGGCATATGAGAGCCTAAATGTGATCCCCTTCAGAGCCGAAAAGAGGCTGTTCGACGAGCTTATACTTATTGAGCTCTTTCTGGAGATATACAGCTTCTTCCTGTCTGAGGAGGAGGGTGAAGGCACTCCTTCGAAGGAGAGCCTTAAGAGCATTATCCGGAGCTTTGTTTTTGACTATATGGAGCACAGCGTAAGGGAAAGGGTCAGGGCACAGATAGATCCCGCCAATGATTTCGCGCTTCGCATAATAATGGAGTCGGATCTTTCGGAGCCCTCTTATCTGGAGGCCTTCGGAGAATATATCGATGATGATACGAGAGAGATCTCCGCTTATCTCGCCTCCCTTCCGCAGGAACGGATAGCTGCCCTGGCAGATACCTTCACAGAGGGCTTCAGGAAGGGATTTATCGTTACAAATAAGGATATCACAAAGAAGAAGACCGTATGCATAAGATACAGTCTGGGTTTTGAAAGGGTAGTAAGGGAAGCCGTCAGGAATTTTGAGAAAATGGGATTAAAGACGGTGCTTATGAGACGCGCCCTCTACATTGCAAACAGGAATTCCTCCGTAAGGGTAGGTTACAGCGGGGCTGTGTCAAATAAGCAGATGGAATTCGACCACAGGAACGACAAGGCCATTTTTGTGGACAGAGCCTTCTTAGAAAGGAAGCTCGAGATCCTGGAAAAAGCCTATGAGGAGCATAAGGAACTCGCAGGGGTCTTTGCGGGACCCGCGGTTCTGGAAACCTTCGGGGAGGAGCCCTTTTCTCCGGTGATCAAGAAGGAGGTTTTGAGGGAAACGAGGGCACAGCAGAATATAATGCTGAAGCTTTCCGCCGAAATGGGAAAGATCGTTAACCGTTATATGCCGGGGGAAGAACGTTCATTTACCATTATATCCTTCCCGGTTCCGAAGATAGGACCGGATTTCAGGGCTATATTTGATGAGACCGTAAGGGTGAATACACTTGATTACGAAAAATACAGGAACATTCAGGAGAAGCTTATCCTTGCCCTGGAGAAGGGGCGTTTCGTAAGGGTAAAGGGAAGAAACGGCAACAGGACGGATATCAGGATATCCCTCTGCCCGTTAAAAAATCCCGAAAAAGAGACGGCATTTGAAAACTGTGTTGCGGATGTAAATATCCCCCTCGGAGAGGTGTTCACATCCCCGTCCCTTCCGGGAACCGAAGGAATACTTCATGTGTCAGAGGTCTACCTCTTCGGCTTGAGATACGAAAATCTGGAGATCAGGGTGAAAGACGGCTTTGTAACGGATTATACCTGCACAAACTTTTCGTCTGAAGAGGAAAACAAAGAGTACATAAAGGAAAACATACTTCATAACCACGAGACACTTCCGGTGGGCGAATTTGCCATCGGAACAAACACCACAGCCTATGCAATGGCAAAAAAGTACGGTATCTTTTCAAAGCTTGAGATCCTTATAGCAGAGAAAACAGGCCCCCACTTTGCCTTTGGCGATACCTGCTACAGCCGCGCGGAGGACATTCCGGTCTACAATCCGGACGGACGGGAGATTATCTCAAGGGACAATGAGCTTACCGAAAAAAGAAAGACGGATGAGTCCTTCAGGTACTTTGAATGCCATACGGATGTGACCATTCCCTATGACGAGCTGGGATCCATAGTGTCTGTGGATGATGAGGGGAATGAATATCCCGTGATTATGAACGGCTTATTCGTGCTGGAAGGCACTGAGGAGCTGAACGCTCCGCTTTCATTTTCCTCCGGGACATGATAAAATGAAAAATCAAAAAGCGGTTAAGGACCGCTTTTTCAATGAATGTTGGTAACTGTTCCGAACTGACACGAATGATGGGGAATAAGGATATGCCGGAAATAGGAATAGTAATGGGCTCGGATTCGGATCTGCCGGTAATGAACAAGGCAGCTGATGTGCTGGATGAGCTCGGGATAGAATATGAGATGAGTATCATTTCCGCCCACAGGGAACCGGAGGAGTTCTTTGAGTGGGCGAAAAATGCGGAGAAAAGAGGGATAAAGGTAGTGATCGCGGGAGCCGGAATGGCAGCACATCTCCCGGGGATGTGTGCCGCCATATTTCCCCTGCCTGTGATAGGAGTGCCGATGTACAGCAAGTCACTGTCAGGGACGGATGCGCTGTATTCCATACTGCAGATGCCTCCCGGGATACCTGTTGCTACGGTAGCCATAGACGGAGCAAAAAACGCCGGGATTCTTGCCGCAAAGATACTGGCTGTAAACGACGGGGCTCTCCTTGACAGATTAAAGGCTTTCTCCGAAAAAATGAGGGATGAAGTAAAAAATAAGGACAGTAAGCTAAAGAAAACCGGAAGAAAGGATTATTCATGAACGACTACAAAAGTGCCGGTGTGGATATCGAGGCCGGATACCGCTCCGTGGAGCTTATAAAAAAGCATGTGGAAAGAACACTGCGTCCCGAGGTTATCGGCGGACTCGGAGGGTTTTCCGGTGCATTTTCATTAAAGGATTTTTCGGGGATGAAGGAGCCGACCTTGCTTTCCGGTACAGACGGTGTCGGAACGAAGCTGAAGCTTGCCTTTATACTTGATAAGCATGACACTGTCGGCATAGACTGTGTTGCAATGTGTGTAAACGACATAGCCTGCGCGGGGGGAGAGCCGCTTTTTTTCCTGGATTACATAGCCTGCGGAAAGAATTATCCAGAAAAAATAGAAAAGATCGTTAAGGGTGTGGCGGAAGGCTGTAAAATGAGCGGAGCCGCCCTTATAGGCGGAGAAACCGCAGAAATGCCGGGATTTTATCCGGAGGATGAATACGATCTCGCAGGCTTTGCCGTCGGGATCGCGGACAGGGCTGAGATGACGGACGGATCGGAAATAGTTCCGGGAGATGTACTTATAGGTATCGCTTCCAGCGGAGTACATTCAAACGGCTTTTCACTTGTCAGAAAGATATTTCCTATGAATGAGAAAAGCCTGAACCGGTATTTTGATTCCTTAGGTTCGTCTCTCGGGGAAGCGCTCCTTACACCTACAAGGATATATGTTCCTGCCTTAAAGGCTCTGAAGGAAGCGGGGGTCAGGGTAAAGGGCTGCAGCCATATCACCGGTGGAGGCTTCTACGAGAATATTCCCAGGATGCTGCCTGAGAATACAGGGGCGAAGATAGAGAAGGCGTCCTACAGTATCCCTCCCATATTCGGGATGATAATGGCTGAGGGAGATATAGAGGAGCATATGATGTATAATACCTACAATATGGGCATAGGTATGGTTGCCGCAGTCAGTGAGGCTGATGCCGATAAGGCGGTAAATATCCTTGAAGAGACGGGTGAGAAAGCATATATTATCGGTGAAGCCTTCAGATCCGATGAAAGGTGCGTGAAGCTATGCTGAGGGTCGCAGTACTGGTAAGCGGCGGAGGAACCAACCTCCAGGCACTGATCGACGGCGTGGCCTCCGGAAGCATACAGAATGCGAAGATCGTAAAGGTCATAAGTAATAAGAGCGCTGTTAAGGCTCTTGAAAGAGCGGAGAAAGCAGGGATCCCCTCAGAGGTCATAAAAAAAGGTGATTTTGAAAAAGCCGCGGATTTTGAGAAGGCTCTTATCGACAGCATTGAGCAGTCGGATGCGGAGCTTATCGTACTGGCAGGATTTCTTCTGGTGCTGCCTCCGGCTCTTGTAAGAAAATATGAGAACAGGATAATAAATATCCATCCCTCACTTATCCCTTCCTTCTGCGGAAAGGGCTATTACGGTCTGAGGGTTCATGAGGAGGCTTTAAGAAGGGGAGTCAGGGTGACGGGTGCCACGGTTCACTTCGTGGATGAGGGCTGTGACAGCGGCCCCATAATCCTTCAGAAGGCGGTAAACATCATAAAGGGCGATACGCCGGAGACATTGCAGAAAAGGGTCATGGAGGAGGCGGAGTGGAAGATACTTCCGGAGGCCGTGAACCTTATAGCTTTAGGCAGGATAAAGGTTGTAAACGGAAAGGTTGAAATGACATGAACATCCTTATTGTAGGCGGAGGCGGCAGAGAGCACGCCATTGCCCAGGCTGTGAAAAAAAGTCCGAAATGCACAAAGCTCTACTGCGCCCCCGGAAATGCGGGCATAGCGGCTTTGGCTGAATGTGCCGATATAAAGGTTATGGAGTTTGACCGTCTGGTCAAATTTGCAAAGAAGCATGAGATCGATCTTGCCATTGTGGGACCTGACGATCCTCTCGTGGGAGGACTTGTGGATGCTTTTGAGGAAGCGGGGATCAGGGCTTTCGGTCCGGAAAGGAAGGCAGCCATACTGGAGGGATCAAAGGCCTTCAGTAAGGAGCTTATGAAGAAATACGGCATTCCCACTGCCGGATATGAGGTATTTACGGATGCGGCAGCTGCTCTCTCCTATCTGGACAACGTGAAGTTTCCGATCGTTCTGAAGGCCGACGGGCTTGCTCTCGGAAAGGGAGTGCTGATATGCAATACGCTGGATGAAGCCCGGAACGGCGTGAAGGAGATAATGCTTGACAAAAAATTCGGTACCGCCGGGAACAAGATGGTCATTGAGGAATTTATGACGGGCCGGGAGGTATCGGTACTTACCTTCTGTGACGGAAAGACCATAAAGATCATGTCCTCGGCCCAGGATCATAAAAGGGCCGGAGACGGTGATACGGGATTGAATACCGGGGGAATGGGTACCTTTTCACCCTCTCCCTTTTATACCAAAAAGATCAATGACATATGCAAAAAGACCATCTTCCAGCCTACGGTCGACGCAATGAAGGCGGAAGGACGTGAGTTTAAGGGAGTCATTTTCTTCGGGCTCATGCTTACCGATTCAGGACCAAAGGTGCTTGAGTATAACGCAAGGTTCGGGGATCCCGAGGCACAGGTTGTTCTGCCCCGGATGAAGAACGATATAATAGACGTTATGGAGGCCTGCATCGACGGTACCCTTGGAAAGATAAAGCTTGAATTTGAGGACAATGCTGCCGTCTGCGTGGTTCTTGCATCGGAAGGCTATCCCGTGAAATACACAAAGGGTCATTTGATAAAGGGACTTGATAAATTCGATGAAAAGGACGGATATTACTGCTTCCACGCGGGTACAAAAAAGAGTGCGAAGGGCATAGTCACAAACGGGGGAAGGGTCCTCGGTATAACAGCCAAGGGCAGTGATCTCCACAAGGCACGTTCAAATGCCTATGAGGCAGCTACCTGGGTGGATTTCGACAATAAATATTGCAGAAGGGATATCGGAAAGGCTATTGACGAAGTATGAATTTTTATGAGGAGAAATTCTTACACGATTATCATACTCCGGAGAAGTGCGAGAAATGCGGAGCTCCTCTTGCATATAAGGGGATAGGTGAGTATCGCTGTGAGAGATGCGGACATTTAATGTATGATGATTACGGGATCGTCAGGAATTATCTGGAGATTAATCCCGGAGCCACCTCCGGAATGGTCGCCAGAGCCACCGGTGTAAAGGAGTCCGAGATAAAGAATATGCTCCGGGAGGAGAAGCTGGAGATAAGGGAGGATTCCAGAACCTTCCTCCAGTGCGAGGCCTGCGGCAAGCCGATCACCTCAGGCAGATACTGTGAGTCCTGTTCAAAGCTGGCCGTTGCCGCAGCGAAGAAGAAGAAGGAAAAGGAAGCTCTGGAGGAAAAGAAGGAGCATGTATTCGGAGTTTCAACCGATTACACTATCGGAGAGGAAGGACGGAAGAGATTCCTCAGAAACAATGATGAGAAGAATTAGATTATCAATATTTTTTTCCGTATTGTCTGTTCTGTCACTTCTTTTCGGTTCCCCCGCTATGGCATCGGAGAGATCGGCAGTGACAGACGGAACCGGTATACAGCTGAGAAGCGAGGCTGTTAACGGTGATATAATAAGGACACTGAATCCCGGGATCAGGCTTACGATAACCGATGAGCTTACCGGAAGGGACGGGATGAAGTGGTACAGGGTAAGCTCCAATTCCCTTAGCATTAACGGATTCCTACGATCGGATTTTCTCCGGAGCGGAAGATCGGCATCGGAGATCCCCCCGGGCAGTAAATTCAAGACTGCTTTTGATGAAGTGAAGATAATGAAGCTTCCGGGAGACCGGGAGGAGACAGTCTGTGTACTCCCCTTCGATACGGAATGTACCGTACGGTCAACCTCCTACGAGAGAGAAAGCGGCTACTACTGGTTTGATGTTTCCTTCAGTCCGGTAAACAGCGTCTCATCAGGCTATGTCCGATATGATTATCTGAATACTGATGATTTTGAAAACGACCTGAAGAACCAGGGCTTCAGCGGAAGCTATACGGAGCTTCTGGCAGCACTTCATGAGCTTTATCCCATGTGGACATTCAAATCCTATGATCCCGCGCCGGGATACAGCTTTGACCACTGCGTGGATGAGCAGACGAAGGTAAGCGTGATTTCTGCCGGAATGAGTAACGGCACGGCGTCCCTTACCGGCTTTGACAGCTCAAAGGGAGAGAAGGCTCCGGAGGATGTGGAAACGACCCTTAATTCCTGTTCGATAGAGGATTTTTCCCTTTTGAATACGGGAGAGGCTTCACTGACGGATATTGGGGAGGAGGCGGAGCTTACTGAAAACTGGGTTTCCGCGCCCAGGCAGAAGGTTGCCTATTACATGGATCCAAGGAATTTCATGCTGAATTCCGACGGGACATTACATCAGAGCTTTTTTATGTTTCTGTCGGGAACCGACACTGAGGGCAGCAGTGAAGCCGGGGTAAAAAAAATACTCTCCGGCACATCCATGACGGGAGATATTCCCGGAGAGGGCAGCACTTATTCAGCCGCAGTGTATAATAGCTCAATATCAAGAAGCATCAACCCCTACCTTGTGGCGGCCAGAATGAGACAGGAGCATGGAGGAGCCTCAGGGGATGCACTCATAAACGGAACCTATTCCGGATATGAAGGCTACTATAATTACTTTAATATCGGGGCAAACGGCAGCGACCCTGTTGTAAACGGACTGATCCGTGCAAAAAAAGAAGGCTGGGACAGCAGGACAAAGTCTATTAACGGAGGCATAGACCATCTTTCGGATGAGTATTTCTACAGCAGTCTTCACAAGCAGGACACACTGTATAAGCAGAGATTCTTTTTCAAGGACGGCGCTGCTTATCATGCATATATGACCAGCGTTTACGCTCCGGTTTCCGAGGCGAAGAACGTTCTGAAGGGCTATGAGGATGAGCCGGCAGCGGTTTCTGTAGGTGTTTTCCAGATACCCGTATACAGCAATATGCCGGAAAAGCCTGCATCGCTGAATTGATAGCAACAGTTCACAATTACATATACCAGGAGCATCCTTCGGCTGTGTCATTCTGAGGGCATAGCCCGAAGAATCTTCTCACTAAATTATTGTTTTGAAAGGATAATACAAGATGAATGTGAAAAAATTGATGAAGCGCATAATACCCGGCTTACTGGCGTTTATGCTCATCACAGCTTCCGTGCCGGTTTTTGTATATGCAGATGAAGCAGCCCCCGAAGAAGGGGCGGCCGGTGAAGAGAACGGAGAAGAAAATGCCGAAGGATCCGGCGAAGAAGGAGAGCTGAGTGAGGAGGAAGCACTGGCTATGGCGGAAGCCGCCCAGGCTGAGCTCGAGAAGGTGGTTCCCAGTGATATCGGTACGAATATCGACGGAAAGTATATAGCACTTTCCTTCCCGGCAAGTGAGGTTCCGGAGGGCTTTGCGGTAAAGACCGTGGACTATCAGGGACAGCAGGTAAGTCTTGCCTATATGACGAGTAAGAGCGCAACAATAGGAGCCGAGGGTCTTACGGTGCATCTTGCCTATCTCACGGACAAGGACGGGAACAAAGGTGAATTCTATCTCTGCGATACCACAGAGAATGCGAAGATGTCCGATATGATAATGATAGAGGGGAATCCCGGAAAGTACATCATTATTCTGGATCCCGGAGATAATGTGGTGGGCCCTGACGGGTTTTCACAGCATAAGCTGCAATGGGGAAATAAGACCGCTACTGCCTGGTCCCTGCCGGAGGAGCTTCCGGAGGAAGAGGATGCTTCTGAGGAGAGCAGCAAGGAGCCTGAAAAGGAAGCCTCTCTTTTCGGCGTGAAGGCCTATGCGGCAGAGCTTAATCTGAATGCCGGAGAGGCTGCCCGCTCCGGAGGCGCGGGAGATGCGGAAAGCGGAGAAGAGGACGCGGCTCCTCCTGAGGACAGCGGTGAAGGAAAAGATGATGAGGGATCCGGTGATAAGGATAAGGCTGATGCGGATGACAGCGCCATGGTTGCCCTTGACGCCATAGCCCACACCAATGCTTCCGGTTTGATCCAGGCACAGCCGAAGGAATTCTGCCTTCTCTATGCCATAGATGAAAGCGCAAATCTCGGCTTCTATCTTTATGATATCGAAAGAGGAACCTATCAGAGGTATGTGGATATCCCCAAGGGAGAATCCCAGACCCTTGTAAAATACAAGAAGCTTTCAAGAACCAGGCTTTTTATCATTATCGTGCTTGCCATAGCTTTGGTTATAGCGATCTTTATTCTTGTCAATACCATCATTAATAAAAAGGGAGACGAGTATGGCGAGGATGAAGAGGATCCCGAGGAGGAGGCTATGAGACAGAGAGCCAAGGCCAAGGAGAGAAAGAGCATCGGAAAGAGGGAAAGAGCCTATCTTCTGGATGAAGAGACAGATGATGAGGACTTCGAGGACGACTACGAGGATGAAGAGGAGGAGGAAGACGACTACGAGGAAGAAGAGGATGAGGATGAGGATGAGGAAAGCGTCCCTGCTTCCAGAACAGTAAGGCACAGGAGCATAACACATCCCGTGCAAAAAGCTGAGGATGATGTTGACTGGGAGAATATGGAGATAACCGCGGGACTTAACCCTAAAAAAACAAATGCGGCTCTGAATAAGAAGAAAAAAGAGCAGGAATTTGATTTTGACGAGGACTTTGATTTTGAGTTCCTCGATGTGAAAAAATGAAAGAGAAGCATTAAATGAAATATACGGAAAAAGCCGAACATGTTCTTACTCTCGCAAGAGAGGCTGCCCGGGAATTCAAGGCTAATTATATAGGAACGGAGCATCTCCTCACGGGACTCTTAAGAGAAGGGGGAGGAGTTGCTTTCTATGTCCTTACCGCAAATAAGATACAGGAAAAGCAGATACTGGAGCTGATAGACCAGCTTGTGGCTCCGGGTTCCGATGTGCTGCTCTCCGAAGGGGACGGACTGACGCCGAGAGCCGCAAAGGTATTAAAGATGAGTGAGGAAACTGCCGAACGCTTTAAGAGCAGTGCGGTAGGTACAGAGCATATTCTTTTAAGCCTGATAAGGGAAGGGGACAATATTGCGGTGCGCCTCCTGAATACCTTAGGGGCACAGCTTCCGAAGATCTATGCCGAAACCCTGGATGCCATAGGAGAGGATCCGGCTCTTATGAGGCAGGATCTGAGGGTCAGCGGAGCAAACGGAAACGGATCCGCAACCCCTACACTTGATACCTATTCCAGGGATCTCACAGCCCTTGCTGCCGAGGATTCACTTGACCCGGTGATCGGGCGGGAAAATGAGATCATGAGGGTTATACAGATACTAAGCCGCCGCACAAAGAATAATCCCTGTCTGGTGGGGGAGCCCGGTGTGGGAAAAACCGCTATTGCTGAAGGTCTGGCCGTAAGGATCGCAGCGGGAGATGTGCCGGAATCACTTCTTGAAAAAAGGGTGGTTTCCCTCGATATGTCCGGAATGGTTGCGGGAAGCAAGTACAGGGGTGAGTTTGAGGAAAGAATAAAGCGGGTTATTGCGGAGGTGAAGAGCGCCGGGAATATCATCATCTTTATGGATGAGATCCATACCCTTATCGGGGCAGGCAGTGCCGAGGGAACCCTTGATGCCTCGAATATTCTGAAGCCATCCATGGCAAGAGGGGAGATACAGCTTATCGGTGCAACCACCATTGATGAATACAGGAAATACATAGAAAAGGATGCCGCACTCGAACGGAGATTCCAGCCCGTAACAGTGGAGGAGCCCACAGAGGATGAAACGGTTGAGATCCTTATGGGCATAAAATATAAATACGAGGAACACCACGGGATAGATATCCCCATTGAAGCCGTTCAGGCAGCGGTCAGACTCTCATCAAGGTTCATCAATGACCGTTTCCAGCCGGATAAATCTATAGATGTGATAGACGAAGCCGCCAGCCATCTCAAGCTCAGTGCGGTCAAAATGAACCCTGCCGAAGAAAAGCTTTTGGAGAAGATAAAGGAAAAATCGGCAGAAAAGGAAGAGGCCATTAAGGACGGAGATTTTGCCGGAGCCTCGGTCATAAAGAAGGAAGAGGCAAAGCTAAGGAAGAAGCTTGACAAATTAAAGAAAAAGAGGGCGGAAAAAGAGGACGGAAAGAGAAAGTCCCTGACGGAAGAGGATGTGGCGGAGATAGTCCATATGTGGACAAAGATACCCGTGACAAAGCTTACGGAAAAGGAAAACCAGCGTTTGATGCGTCTCGAGGAAACCCTGCATAAGCGGATAATCGGACAGGACGAGGCTGTCACAAAGATAGCAAAGGCGGTGCGAAGAGGAAGAGTGGGACTAAAGGATCCGAACCGGCCCATTGGATCCTTCCTGTTTCTCGGACCTACGGGAGTGGGAAAGACAGAGCTCAGTAAGGCTTTGGCAGAGACCCTTTTCGGCTCCGATCAGGATATGATACGGGTTGATATGTCGGAATTCATGGAACCGCATTCCGTAGCGAAGATGATAGGCTCACCTCCGGGATATGTAGGACATGACGAGGGCGGACAGCTCGCGGAAAAGATAAGGAGGCATCCTTTTTCCGTAGTTCTTTTCGATGAAATAGAAAAGGCGCATCCGGATGTATTTAACGTACTCCTGCAGGTCCTTGACGATGGACATATCACCGATTCCAAGGGAAGAAAGGTAAGCTTCAAAAATGCAGTCATCATTATGACCAGCAATGCCGGTGCCCAGTCCATAGTGGAGCCAAAGAAGCTCGGCTTCAATTCCGGAGAAAAGGAGGAGGATCTTTTCAAGGATATGAAGAGCGGGGTGATGGATGAGGTGAAGAGGATATTTAAGCCCGAATTCATCAACCGTATCGACGAGATCATTGTGTTTAAGAAGCTGAACGATAAGGATATGAAGGATATCGTGACCCTCTTAAGCCGCGATCTTATTAAGAGAGCGAAAAACAATATGGGCATCACCTTAAAGATCACCGATAAGGTAAAGAGCTTCGTTATCGAAAAGGGAGCGGATAAGAAGTACGGAGCAAGACCATTAAAGAGAGCGATACAGAATATGATAGAGGATCCTCTTTCCGAGGTTCTGCTTAAGGGCGAATGTGCCGCAGGGGACACCGTAAAGGCAGAGCTAAGAGAGGGAGAGATCATATTTAAAACTGTAAAGGCAAAGTAGTCACCAAAAAGAAAGGAGTGAAAACTACAGAAAATGGCAGCAGTAAAGGATCTCATCATAAGTGAGGACAACGGAAACTTGAGCTTCGGGGATCATACCCTGTCTTCAAAGGCAAAGAAGGAGGATTTCCCCCATGGCGGAGATCTCTATAAGGTAAAGACCTATAACGAGATCACCAGGCTTGAGAGAAACGGGGTTTTCGTCTACGAATCCGTACCGGGAACCAGCGTAAATTATTTCTTTGAGACCGGTGACGGCGTTTCCTTTGATGCAGAGGGAAATGATGATGCCCAGATAACTCTGGGACTCGCGGAAGAGACGGAATACGAGGTTTTCGTTAATAATGAGAGTGTAGGAAAGATGAAGACGAATCTCGGCGGCAAGCTTTCCGTAAGCGTTGAGCTGTCAGGAGGACAGGTTCATGTCGAGGTGAAGAAAGCCTGATATGGCTGCAAAGCAGAAGAAAAAGACCGTCTTTGTCTGTCAGAGCTGCGGATACGAGTCGGCCAAATGGGTCGGAAACTGCCCGTCCTGCCATGAGTGGAACAGCCTCGTGGAGGAAACGGTAAAGGCGGAAATAAAAACCGCTTCCCCATCGGCTGCAATCTCTGCAAGATTAAAGCAGGGTGACAGGAAAAAACCGCTTCCCATAAGCAGTATAGAGGGCAGTGATGAAAACAGGATTTCAAGCGGGTTTTCGGAGCTTGACAGGGTCTTAGGCGGCGGAGTTGTGAAGGGTTCAATGGTGCTTGTCGGAGGTGATCCCGGAATCGGGAAGTCCACGCTTCTCCTGCAATTATGCAGGAGTCTGAGTCTTTCAGGCCATGAAATACTGTATGTTTCCGGAGAGGAATCCTTAAAGCAGATCAAAATGAGAGCCTCCCGGCTTGGGGAGTTCGGCGACTCACTTAAAATACTGTCGGAAACTGATCTCGATGAAATAAGTGAAGTGATCGACGGATACAAGCCGGAGTTCGTGGTCATCGATTCCATACAGACCATGTTCAATGAGAGTGTGGGTGCTGCGCCCGGAAGCGTTTCGCAGATAAGGGAGACCACAGCGGTGCTTCTCCGTATTGCGAAGGATCTGGGCATCAGTATCTTTATAATAGGGCATGTCACAAAGGAGGGCGCTGTGGCAGGCCCCCGGGTTCTGGAGCATATGGTGGATACAGTGCTCTACTTTGAAGGCGATACCAAGGGGGCATACAGGATACTGAGGAGTGTAAAGAACCGCTTCGGCTCCACAGACGAGATCGGTGTCTTTGAAATGGATGAGGAGGGCTTAAAGGAGGTTTTGAATCCTTCCGAATTTATGCTGTCTGGAAGACCTGAGAATGCGGGAGGATCAGTAGTCAGCTGCTGCATGGAGGGCACGAGACCACTCTTGATCGAGATACAGGCCCTTGTATGCGAGACCGCTTTCGGTTTTCCCAGGCGGCAGGCCAGCGGGACAGATATAAACAAGGTGAACCTTCTTATGGCAGTGCTTGAAAAGCGGCTGAATATGAAGCTGTCTTCTCTTGATGCATATGTGAATATCGCCGGGGGGATAAGGGTGAACGAGCCGGCACTTGATCTGGCCATTGTTCTAGCCATTGCTTCCTCTTATAAGAACCGTCCCGTGGGACAGAATGTGGCGGCCTTTGGAGAGGTGGGTCTTTCCGGAGAGGTGAGATCCGTTACACAGACCCTGCAGAGGGTCAACGAAGCGGCAAGGCTTGGTTTTGAAAAGATCTTTATCCCCTATGCCTCATTAAAGAATGTTAATGCTCCGGATAATATAAAGATCATCGGGGTTAAAAACGTCGGGGAACTGCTGGGACAGTAAGCGTATTTTTCCGCCCTTCTACGGAGAACAGATTGAAAAAAAAGCTTAGAGAATTTTGTTTTTCACATTGGTATTTTCTTGTTACGGCCGCCCTGGTCCTTATTCAGGCGGTCTTTTCACTGAGGTTTATGGGAAGGCAGTATTTTTCCCTGGACGAGGTGAGTCAGATCGGCTTTATCGCGAAGAGGAATTCCTGGAGTGATATCATTAATTATTATCTGACAAGCGAGGTCACGAATCTGCCTTTATGGCCGCTCCTCGCTGCTGTCTGGTACAGGATAGTACCCTACGGTGAGGGATGGATGAGGCTTTTGACCGTTATACTCACATCTCTTGCTATGATAGTTCTCATAAAAGCGGCGGAAACCTTCAGGGACAGAATGACAGGCGTGCTGATGGCGGTTCTTTTATGTATTTCGTCCGCTCTTATGCATCTATGCAGTCTTACCTTCCGTGTGCATGCCTTCTGGATGCTGTCTACAGCCCTGGTGCTCTTATTCTATTTCCGGCGTTTGAGATCTATGGGTAAGGAGAGTATCAGAGAGACTGTTATTCTGGGGTTTATGATGGCGGGGCTCGCCTATTCCCACTATTTCGGCTGTCTTATGATAGTCTACCTGTTTCTCATGGATACGGTGCTTTTTTTTATGAAAAAGATAAAGGGGATATTCATCATATCCTATCTTATCGGCGGAGGGCTCCTTTTTCCCTGGTTTATCCTTATGATGGTCAGACACACCATGGTGCTTAATGAATTTTGGCCGAAGACCCCTACCTTTGCAAGTATTCCGAAGGCTCTTTCCTATGTGGTGAGTCACGATGAAGTAATATTTGTCCTGCTTATCCTTGCGATGATCGTCTCCCTGCTTTCCTTTACGGAAGGCATCCTCAGCGGGGCGGGAGATAACGAATGGCGCTTTATCAGGCTTTCCTTTGCATTTATGCCGATCATATTTATTACCGCCGACTATATTTACAGTGCCTACATAAATGTCAGCGGGGGGATATTCGTATACAGGTATTTCCTGTCGGTAATGCCGGCAGCCCTTCTGTCCGTGGCTATTCTGATTAAAGAGCTTACAGATGCGGTTTCAGGGAAGTTTTCTATCAGTGCTTTTCTTTCCTACGGCACAGTTATACTGTTTCTGCTTATTTATGTAGGCAGCGGGAATTATTACATAGATGTGAAGGATGAGGTGTCAGCGCCCTACGACAATACCTACGGAAATGTCAGGGAGCAGATAATAGAGGACGGAAGGCTTTTCGATGAAAAGACCATGATAGCGATTAATGCCAACAGGGCAAATGCCGACGGCTTTGAGGAGTATTATCTTGAGTACGGGGGCAGCGGCAGGGACGTTTATGTGGTATCGAATGAAGACAGTGACATAAAGGAGCGGATCAAAGCCGCAGATCATATCTACATCTATCAGGTTATGAAGGGTACACCCGATGTATATACGGACATAATGGGAGACTCCTTTAAGGAGGTATCCTTTGATGAAAACCTGAGGCTCTACGAATATGAGCGGGTGAAATGAACGTTGTTATTCTGCGTGCAGCAATGACAATCTGCGTGCAGCAATGACAATCTGCGTGCAGCAATGACGATCTGCGTGCAGCAATGTCATTCTGAGGGCAGCAATGTCATTCTGAGGGCGAAGCCCGAAGAATCTTACTCCCCGATAATAATAGCCTCCAGCGGCCGCAAATTCTTAATAGAGCGGGCCTCCTTCCCTTCATTGTCTCCGTAGTTTGAAAAGAGTATCTTTTCTTTGTCGTCTGAAATGCCCGCTCCTTCAGTATCAAAGTCGGCATCCTTATTACTGAAATTCACCAGGATCACAAGTCTTGCAGAAGAGTATTTTCGCTCAAAGGCATAGATATCCTTATTATCATTAAGGAGTTCATTATATTCCCCTTTTATCAGTATATCATTTCCCCTACGGAAGCCGGAAAGCCTCCTGTACCAGGAGAGGACGGAGCTTTTATCCTCACTTTCAAGCTCTGCATTCACCTCTTTATAATTCCCGTTCAGGGGAAGCCAGGGGGTTCCTGTGGTAAAGCCGGAATTCTCGCTTCCGTCCCACTGCATGGGTGTGCGGGCATTGTCACGGCTGAAGCGGTGGACGAAGTCCAGAGCCTCCTCTTCGGAAAAGCCTTCCTTTATCGCAATATTATACTGGCTTTTTGAATTCAGGTCATTATAGTCATCTATGGAATCCCAGGAAACATTGGTAAGCCCAAGCTCCTCACCCTGGTAAATAAAGGGTGTTCCCCTAAGAGTAAGCAGAACCGTTCCAAGTGCTTTTCCCGCAAGAACGGGGTCTGAGCCCTCAGTGAAGTAGTGGTTAATGGAACGGGGCTTATCGTGGTTTTCAAAGTAGATCGGATACCAGCCGTTTGAAGCGGTGGCCTTCTGGCTTTCCGTCAATGCTTTTTTCAGATCGGAAAGCTCAAAGCTTCCTGCCTTACACCAGGTTTCAGCTCCGTCAAACTCGAGATTCATATGATTGAATTCGAATATCATATCAAAAACACCGTTATCACCGACCCAGTATTTAAGGTCGTCAGGTGAAACACCGTTAGCTTCCCCCACGGTGAAGATATCATGTCCCACACACACTTTTTCCTTGAATTCCCTTAAATAATCCAGGATTCCGTCGGTATTCACAGTCATTTTGTGAATGTCGCTTCTTCCCTCTGAGTCGTCCACGGGACCGTCGGAAAAGCCGGAAGGCTTTTTGATATAGGGGATAGCATCCATACGGAAACCGCCGGCACCCTTATCTATCCAGAAATTCGCAACATCATACAGGGCATTCCGGACATCGGGGTTCTCCCAGTTGAGATCCGGCTGGGATGAAGCAAAGGTGTGGAGATAGTACTGCTGTCTTTTCTCATTCCAGGTCCAGGCCGAGCCGCCGAAGATGCTTCTCCAGTTATTCGGTTCGCTCCCGTCCGCCTTTGGATCTCGCCATATATACCAGTCGCTGTATTCATTGTCCCTGTTTTCTGAGGAGCGCTTAAACCATTCATTCCTGTCGGAGGTATGGTTAAAGACAAGATCCATTACCACCTTTATGCCCTTCTCATCAGCTTCTTTTATGAGAGCATCCATATCCTCCATAGTTCCGTAACGGTGGTTTATGCTGTAATAATCCGCCACATCATATCCGTTATCCTCCATGGGGGAGTCATAGACGGGAGTAAGCCAGATAGCTCCAACGCCAAGAGACGAAAGGTAGTCAAGCCTCGAACGGATACCGTTTAAATCACCGTATCCGTTGCCGTCGGAATCCTGAAAGCTGTTCACATATATCTCGTATGCATTTATTTTCTGCCACCACTTCATGCTGCCGGCAGCCTCAGATGAGGACTGTTGGTTTTTTGGATTATCCGGGATATCTGAAGTCCTGGCGCAGCCGGAAAAAACAGTGGCTGTTAAACAGATCGCCGACAGCAGCATTGCGGTTTTTTTCATAAGCTTACTCCTCCTGCTCTTCGGCAGCACGTTCCTCCTCTTCACGGCGTCTTTCCTCTTCCTCACGGCGCCGTTCTTCCTCCTGACGTTCTTCTTCCGCACGTCTTTCTTCTTCCTCACGAAGCTCTTCCTCGCGCTGTTCCTCCTCATTACGCTGCTCCTCTTCCTGATCAGCATTGTTTTCTTCAGCATTATCTGTTCCGCTGTTTTCTTCCTCGGAGGGCTGTACTTCTTCAGTAGCTGCTTCGGTGCTTTCTGTTCCGGTGGCCGTCTCTAAGCTTTCCGTCGCAGAAACTGCATCCTGTCCGGATTCATCAAGGGTTTTTAAGAATTCCTCGAGCATAGCATCATCCATGATCGACTCGGGATTACTCTCTTTTTTAACATATTTATTCTGAGCGATGATATCGTTTTGTATGCTGTTTTTCTTACTTAAAGCGGCGTCACTCAGTATCCCGTCCGACAATGGCTTCAGGGTTCCGGGGGATATGTCCTCGAGTCCCGACAGGATACCGTTATAGATCTTTTTCGTGGTATCTTCCTTATAGTGAAGTCCGTCCGCTGTGGAATACCCGGTAGTGAGAAGAAGGTTAAAGGTGTCTATATATGGAAGTGAGAGGGTTTTTAATGCGGAATTAAACTTATCTATCCCCTCATTTGACAGATTGCCGTAATGCTCAACAGGATTTACGGATACCAGGACTATATCATAATCATCCTTTAAGGACTCATATTTTTTCACATATTTTTCGCAGTTTCCAAGGTCATTTATGCCGAGACAGATAATAAGCTTCCACTTGTTAAAAAGAGAGGAGGATATGATCCTCTTTATCTGCTGAAGTGCGGTTTCATTAAACCAGCTGTAGCCTTCACCGACCTTTGCCACCATAAAGAGGTTATCTGTTTTTGAGATGCCGCAGACGGAATTCATATTTACGAAGCGGCTGTCACCCACAAAGATATAACCTGTATCGGGACCGGGACTCATACCCTCAACCGATGTAAGCTTTTCAAGGAGTTCTTTACTCTCTTCACTGTTTTCCACCGGAACCGTAGTTTCTTCTGCCGGTGAAGCAGGGCTTTCCACGGCTTCATCCGTAAGTGTGTTTTCCTGGGAGCTGTTTTCACCTATCACAATAGGACCGTTACCGGAAGCAGACAGACGCCTGCTGCCGGAACGAAGGCCGAAGATTATGATCCAGGCGAGTATGATCCCAATAGTGCCTGCGGTTAATAGAATAATATATTTCTTAAAGTCAGGATGTTTCATGATCAAAATACTCTTATGAGAAGGAGCTTCCCTTCTGCCACCGAGACTACAGAGCTCATCCCGGGAAGGACCTCATTGCTGATCCCGTACTGGTACTCGCAGGTGATCTCTGCATCCTTAAGAGGATACTTTGCATTTTCTACGGTTACTCCCCGGGCGGTACCCGTGATATTGATAAGGGAAAAGAAGCTGAAGTCACTCTTTATCTCCCTGGGAGAGGAGGAGACGATCTCCATTTCCGAATGATCGTCAATTAAGAGTCCGCTTTTCCCGATGGAATCAAGATAGAGAAGGATTGACACATTACCCAAGGTATGGTCAAGCCGTCCTCCGCTTACTCCGAGAAGCAGGAAATCACAAAATCCGCGGCGTATCGCTTCCTTTACGGCAAAACAGGTGTCGGTATCATCCTTTTTTGTCGGAAGGACAATGGTTTCCGTCCGGAGACGGGGGTTTTCATGTGAATCGAAGTCACCCACAATGAGAGAAGGCTCAGCTCTTAATCCACCCATGTGTTTTAAGCCGCTGTCGCAGTATATTATATAGTCACCGTTTTTAATATAACTTCCGGTTCTTTGATAATCGGCGATATTTGCGCCGCCGATTATAACGCAACGATTCATATCTTTTTATTTTCAGTATCCTAAGGATCTGTGCATAAATAAATCTTCACATTTGACTTGTGCAGACGTCCATCTGCTTCATCAGAAAGCCTCGCCGTAGCCCGCTACGGCTACGTTTTCTTCTTTGCAGATGAACGCCTGTCCTGCGTCAAACTGTAAAGTTATTT
>Ga0310695_10003463_pt1 | contig 30897 bp, 29 predicted proteins | sample RumenRJG_04DNA_FD_203882 | JGI IMG/M metagenome (GOLD analysis project Ga0310695, IMG submission 203882) | Bovine rumen microbial communities from Lethbridge, Alberta, Canada - RJG_04 (v2) (version 2) | ecosystem: Host-associated > Mammals > Digestive system > Stomach > Rumen | place: Canada...
ACATCACCGGTTTAAAGTACTTTACTTTCGAAGAAGAGACAGTTAGTCCTATCAGCAAGGAACAGGACAATATCAACGTCGCCATGCGTGTCTGTGCCGACCACCTGCGTGCCGTATCGTTCTCGATTGCTGACGGTCAGTTGCCTTCTAATGCCAAGGCCGGTTACGTCATCCGTCGTATCCTACGCCGTGCCGTACGCTATGCCTATACCTTCCTCGGACAGAAGGACGGTTTCCTATATAAACTCGTTCCCACCCTCGTTCATGAGATGGGCGATGCCTTCCCTGAACTGAAGGCTCAGCAGCAGCTGATTACCAAGGTCATCAAGGAAGAGGAAGACAGCTTCCTGCGCACACTCGACAAGGGTATTTCCCTGCTTGACAAGGCTATGGCAGATCTCAAGGCTCAGGGCAAGAACCAGTTGGATGGTGTTCAGGCTTTCCGCTTGTTCGATACCTACGGTTTCCCCCTCGACCTCACAGAACTCATCTGTCGTGAGAATGGCTTTACCGTTGACGAGGAACAGTTCAACGTCGAGATGCAGAAGCAGAAGGAGCGTGCCCGCAATGCCGCTGCCGTTGAGAACAGCGACTGGACGGAGCTTCAGGCTGGTGAACAGCAATTCGTCGGCTACGACTATACCGAATACAACTGTCACATCCTGCGCTATCGCAAGGTCACCCAGAAGAAGAACGAGTTCTATGAGCTCGTGCTCGACGCCACACCATTCTATGGTGAGATGGGTGGACAGGTAGGTGACTGCGGTGTACTCTGCAACGAGAACGAGACCATCGACATCATCGATACCAAGCGCGAAAACAACCAAAGCGTACATATCGTCAAGCAGTTGCCTAAGGATCCCGCTGCCGAGTTCATGGCATGTGTCGATACCGACAAGCGCAACGCTTCCGCTGCTAATCATACCGCTACTCACCTGCTCGACTATGCCTTGAAGCAGATTCTCGGCGACCACGTAGAGCAGAAGGGATCGTTTGTAAGCCCCGACACCCTGCGCTTCGACTTCTCACACTTCGAGAAAGTCACCGACGAACAGCTCCGTGAGGTAGAGCGCATGGTGAACGACATGATCCGTCAGGACATCCATATCGATGAGCACCGCGACGTACCTTTCGACGAGGCCAAGAAACTCGGCGCCATCGCCCTCTTCGGCGAGAAGTACGGCGACAAGGTCCGTGTGGTTCGTTTCGGACCCTCTTGCGAGTTCTGCGGTGGTATCCATGCCACAAGCACAGGTCGCATCGGTTTCTTCAAGATTCTCTCGGAAAGCAGTGTTGCTGCCGGTATCCGTCGTATTGAGGCCACTACAGGTAAGGATTGCGAAGAGCGTCTCTACCAGATGGAGGATATCCTCAAGAACATCAAGTCGTTCTTCAACAATGCGAAGGACCTGCAGGGTGTTATCCAGAAGTATATCGATGAGCACGACGCCATGAAGAAGGAGATTGAAGGTTTTCAGGCACAGGCCGTAGAACGTGCTGCCCAGCGTCTCGTTGAGAAGGCTCGCACCGTCAATGGCGTTACCGTCATCACATCTGTAGCACCTATGGCTCCTGCCGCTGCCAAGGACTTGGCTTTCAAGATTCGTGCCGCCGTCAATGGCTCATTGCTCTGCGTCATCGGTTCTCACGACAACAACAAGCCCCAGCTCTCTATCATGATGAGCGACGACATGGTTTCAGACCACAACCTCAACGCAGGTCAGATGGTTCGCGAAGCCGCCAAACTCATCCAAGGCGGTGGCGGTGGTCAACCCCACTTCGCTCAGGCTGGTGGTAAGAATGTCGATGGACTCAGTGCTGCGGTCGACAAGGTCATCGAATTAGCAAACCTCTAATATTAAAAGAATGAGCACCCGTTTGAGTGCTCATTCTTTTTTCTTCCTATCCTGCCAGATTTCAATACTGTTGATAATGTTTTGCCAGAGCACATAACAGCCTGCTCCCACAGAAGCAACAGGATTCAAATACATATAAGCTACCCAGATGCTGAGGGCCGTATTCTTCTGAAACAATGCCTGTCCCGCGTTTACCTCCTCGCCCAACCAACGGCCCACCAAACGACCTATAGCAAACTGGATGAAGCAAAGCACAAAGGTTGTTGCGGCAATCATCAAAAGCAACACGATGGTAGCTTCACTATGCACGATGTTCTTAACGGTTATACCAGTCGTGATACTGAGCGAGATAGCCCAAGTATAAAAGCTAAGATTGGGCATCGAAGCAATGCGACGTTGCAACGTTGGCAGGAAATGCTTGATAAACCAGCCTAACACCAAAGGCAACATCAACACAATGGACACTTTCTGAAGAATAATCAGGAAGGCCTCCAAAAATGCTACTCCTGCAGATGGTTCAAGAATAGGGAACACCAAAGGAATTAAAACGGTAGATGCTAAAGAGGAGAGGATGACATAGGTGGTCATGGTATTAATGTTACCTCCCAACTTACCTACAACAACAGGGGCTGCGGAGGCTGCTGGACCTATGATACACGTCAGGAGTGCTTCCCAAAGCAGTTTCTGCTCTGCATGTTCCTCCACCCAAAAGATGACTCCAATGGTCAATGCTACCAAGAGCAACTGGGCCAACAAAACGCCAGTATGCCAACGATGAGGGAGAAGCTGATGATAGTCAACCTTGCAAAAGGTAATGAGCAAGGTCAAAAACACAAACAGAGGGAATATAACATCGAACACGGGAGCCAGCGCATTACCAGCCTCATCCAATGAAGGCACATAATAGAATAGCAGATAACACGTTGAACCAACTGCTATCGAAACGGGTAGCGTCCAATCCTTAATGAATCGCACCACACCATGTTCTATCCTTTTTGCATTTTGTCCTACCGTCTTCTTAACTTCCATCTTGTTTTCCTTTTCCAGGGGCAAAGATACGAATAAATACGAGAAAAGCCAAATTTTCTTGGCTTTTACCTACTTTTTGCTTACCTTTGCGCTCATGATTCTTAATAATGACATTATTAAAATTGTGGCTTTCGATGCCGATGACACCCTATGGGACTGCCAGACATGGTTTGACGACGTGGAACATCTGTGTGGCGACCTATTGCGTCCTTGGGCTACTCAAGAAGAAGTAACACAAGGTCTATTTGCTACAGAACGCAGTAATATGGAACTGTTGGGCTATGGAACCAAGGCTTTCACCATCTCTCTTGTCGAGAATGCTGTTAAGATAACCCATGGAGAGATTACAGGTGACATCGTACAAAAACTAATCGAGTTAGGAAAAGGATTGCTTCAATTTCCAACCACCCCACTACCTGAAGTAAAGGAAACCCTGCAAAGTCTGTATGATGACGGACGCTACAGGATGGTAGTGTTCACAAAAGGCGAACTGCTGGATCAAGAAAGCAAGTTGAAACGGTCTGGACTTGCACACTATTTTGAATACATGGAAACTGTATCGAACAAAGGAATGGATGAATATGTGGCACTATGCAGTCATCTAGGCATCAAACCTGACGAAATGGTCATGGTCGGAAACTCCTTCCGCTCCGATATTGCTCCTGCATTAGCCGTAGGCTGCTATACGATTCACATTCCCTACCATGTAGTCTGGGAGTTGGAGAAATCAGATGAATTTCCCCATGAGCGCCTCGAAAAGATCTCACACTTCGGTCAACTGCTTGACATACTTGCTGTTAATCCATAGGGATAGCAACACGACCAAACTACCAATTAATATATAAATAAGGTATAACTGCAGCGTGGAGAGGTTTATCCCCTCCACGCAACTTTTTGGAAGAGCACCGATTACCTCCAGTATCCAGTTCATCGTCCCAACTATCCAACCCAACAAAACTACTAACCACGACTGAAGACCAAGCCACCAGCTAGTCATTAAACATGCCAACGTCAGATATAAAATCGCCGAAGCCAGTGGTATCACTATATAATTGCTTAACAGGAAGTATGTCGAGAAGGTACCAAAGTAGTATGCTACCAATGGAGCTGTACCCACTTGTGCTGATATGGACACTGTTGTCAGTCCCCACCAAAACCTCAACCACCTATGCCTTTGCAATACATGCAGAGGTATCACTTTAGAAAACAATGGGTTTAACACCAAAATAGCCAAAACAGCTGCAAACGATAGCTGAAAGCCTACGTCGTAAAGAGAACGAGGATTTACCACCAACATAACAATTGCCGTAAAGGCTAATGTATTGACCGACATCTTTTCTCTATAGCCTAGCGATAACAAGGCATATATGCTAATCATAACAGACGAACGTACCACACTCGGCGACAATCCAACCATAAATGCAAATGCCCATATAGAGAGAATGGTTATCACTTGTTTCAACATCAAAGAACGCCACCACCCTAGTGCCATCGTAATCACTGCGTATATTATCGTGAGATGCAGGCCACTTAGCGCTAGAATATGCGCCACACCCACCTTTCTATAGGTATTCTTCACATCTTTGTCCAACAAGGATTTATCACCCAATGTCATAGCAGCTATCACTCCTTGTGCCTCTTCGTTCACATTCCAACGAGTTTCTTCCTTCAGCAGTTTCTCTCTCAAATCCAAAGCATTCAACTTTGCCCTATGTATCTTTTGATATACCACCTCAGGCATCCATCTGCCATCATCCCTATTCGGGTTCCCCTTGCCCAACATCATACCGAACAGTACTACACAACCCAAGATACTAGCAGTCTGTATCCTCGGCCACTTTCCGACCAATGCAGTTACCAGCAATAGAGGCAACAGAACCACCATCACAATGGTCCATGATTCCAAATTCTTGCCAAAACCGATACCCGCCATCAGACAAATAGCTATCGGAAACAAAGGTGCATTTAACTTCATGGCTGCAAAATTACTATTTTTCTCCGTATTACTTTAGTTAAATAATCCTAAAAATATGCCTATTTACTTTCCCGACGCACATTATTAAGGAGAAAAGCCGTACCTTTGCAGTCCGATTATTGGGGGAGAGACTTAGAATCCTCCGTGAGCTATGTGTAAATAGTGGTGTCTTTGGCCGGGCATTGCGGTTTGTGAATCATGGTTCAGCACTGTAACGTTAGACTACAAGCAGAGAGTTAGACCTTTGCGAGTAGTGTTGTTATGTGCATAATAGAGAAATGAATATTGTTTTTTAGTAGTAAATTTAACAAAAGAAATGAACACTTTAAGTTACAAGACCGTTTCCGTATCTAAGGAAGCTGCTCGCGAGCAGAAGGAATGGGTGGTCATCGATGCTACCGATCAGGTAGTAGGTCGCCTCGCTTCAAAAGTAGCTAAGATCATTCGCGGAAAGTACAAGCCCACATTCACTCCTAATCAGGACTGTGGCGACAACGTAATCATTATCAATGCTGCCAAGGTAGTTTTCACTGGCAAGAAAGAGACTGACAAGGTTTACACCCGTTACACTGGTTATCCTGGTGGTCAGCGTTTCAACACACCTGCTGAGCTCCGCAAGAAGCCTTTCGGTGTTGAGCGCATCATTAAGCACGCTGTTAAGGGTATGCTGCCCAAAGGCCCCCTTGGTCGCAGTCTGCTGAACAACCTCTTTATCTATGAGGGTACAGAACACAAGCACGAGGCTCAGAAGCCAAAGGCTATTGATATTAACCAGTATAAATAAATAAGGAACGATGGAAGTAATAAATGCAATCGGTCGTCGTAAGAGCTCTGTAGCTCGCGTTTACCTGTCAGAAGGAACTGGTAAGATTACGATCAACAAGAAAGACTTGGAAGTATATTTCCCCTCTGCCATCCTGCAGTATGTGGTTAAGCAGCCACTGAACCTGCTCGAAGTTGCAGAGAAATACGATATCAAAGCTAACCTTGACGGTGGTGGTTTCACTGGTCAGAGCCAGGCTCTGCGCCTTGCTATCGCTCGTGCACTCGTAAAGGTTAATGCTGAGGATAAGAAGAACCTGAAGGATCATGGTTTCCTGACCCGCGATGCTCGTGAGGTTGAGCGTAAGAAGCCAGGTCAGCCAAAGGCTCGTCGTCGCTTCCAGTTCAGTAAGCGTTAATATACTGAACAGTTTAGTATCTAAACCGGTGAGATTCTTCCTAGAGAATCTAGTATTGCCTAGGATAAGTTGGGATTACTTAGAAGGAAAGACTACCCACTGGCTGATTCTAACAAACAGAATTAAAAAGAAAGTAAACAATTAAAAAGCAAAACAAAAATGGCAAGAACTAATTTTGACCAATTGCTGCAGGCAGGCTGTCACTTCGGCCACCTGAAGCGTAAGTGGAACCCTGCAATGGCTCCCTACATCTATACCGAGCGTAACGGTATTCATATTATTGACCTCCACAAGACTGTAGCTAAGATTGACGAGGCTGCAGATGCATTGAAGCAGATTGCCAAGAGCGGCAAGAAGGTGCTGTTCGTCGCTACTAAAAAACAGACTAAGGAAATCATCGCCGAGAAGGCTCAGAGCGTTGGTATGCCTTATGTCATCGAGCGCTGGCCGGGTGGTATGTTGACCAACTTCCCGACTATCCGTAAGGCCGTTAAGAAAATGGCGAACATTGACAAGCTCATGCAGGATGGTACATATGCTAATCTGTCAAAGCGCGAGTTGCTGCAGGTTACCCGTCAGCGTGCTAAGTTGGAGAAGAACCTTGGTTCTATCGCCGACCTGACTCGTCTGCCTAGCGCACTTTTCGTTGTTGACGTGATGAAGGAGAACATTGCCGTTCGTGAGGCTAATCGTCTGGGTATCCCCGTATTCGGTATCGTTGACACCAACTCTGACCCCAAGAACATTGACTTTGTTATTCCCGCTAACGACGACGCCAAGGATTCAGTAGAGGCTATCCTCACTGCTTGCTGCGACGCTATTAACGAGGGTATCGAGGAGCGCAAAGTAGAGAAGGCTGCTGACGCTCAGGCTGAAGGCGAGGCAACTGAAGAGGTTAAGCCTAAGCGTGCAGCACGTAAGCCTCGCAAGGCTGCTGCTGAGGAGGCTCCCAAGGCTGAAGAGGCTGCAGAGTAATTAAATGTAAGTTGTAAATTTTAAAACTGTATATCAAAATGGCTATTTCAATAGACGATATCAAGAAACTTCGCGCTATGACAGGTGCTGGTCTTGCCGACGTAAAGAAGGCTTTGACCGAGGCTGAGGGCGATTTCGATAAGGCTAAGGAACTGCTTCGTGAGCGTGGTCTCGCCATTGCCGCTAAGCGTTCTGACCGTGAGACATCAAATGGTTGTGTACTCGTTAAGGCTGTTGACGGCTTTGCTGCCATGATTGCCTTGAAGTGTGAGACCGACTTCGTTGCCAACGGTGCCGACTTCATCGCTCTTACTCAGAGCATCCTCGACGCTGCTATCGCCAACAAGTGCAAGGACATCGAGGCTGTTAAGGCTCTCAACATCAATGGTCAGAGTGCTCAGGAGGCTGTTACCCAGCGTTCTGGTATCACTGGTGAGAAGATGGAACTCGACGGTTACCTCGTACTCGAGGGTGAGAACATCGAGGTTTACAATCACATGGGCAAGAATACTCTGTGCACCATGGTTCAGCTCAACAAGAATGCTGCTGAGGTAGGTCACAAGCTCGCTATGCAGGTAGCAGCTATGAAGCCCGTAGCACTGAACGCTGAGAGCGTAGACCAGAAGATTCTCGACGAGGAGTATAAGACTGCTGTTGAGAAGACTAAGCTCGAGCAGGTTGAGAAGTTCGTAGAGAACAAGCTGAAGAAGGCTGGCATCAACCCCAACCTCGTTGACTCTGAGGATCACATCGAGTCAAACATGGCTAAGGGCTGGCTCACCAAGGAACAGGCTGACGAGGCTCGCAAGCTCATTGAGACTGCTAAGGCAGAGGGCGAGGCTCAGCTGAAGATGCCTATGATTGAGAACATCGCTAAGGGTCGTGTTAACAAGTTCTTGAAGGAGAACTGCTTGGTAGACCAGGAGTTCCAGTTCGGCGACGGCGACAAGGCTACTGTTTCTCAGTGGCTCGCTCAGCAGGACAAGGAGCTGGCTATCGTAGCATTCAAGCGCTTCACACTCGTTGCTGAGTAATTATCAATCAGTATATAAAAGAATGGGACAACCGATTGGCTGTCCCATTTTTGTTGTTAGTTTCTCCACCTTACTTCACCATAACTACCAGATACTTGCTGGTAGACCAGAACAACTGCGGATTAGTTATTCGGAGTATAAACTGCTTGTTAGCATCCTGTGTCAATACATAGGCTGAAGCCGGGTGAGCCGTTAGTATCTTGGCAGAACGACTGTAAAGACGTATCTCCTTATCAACACGGATGTCTATCTTCGTGAAATAATCGTGGTTGAAATTGTTACGCAATACCTTCCCATCATCATAGATGCGCTGTTCCTTCAACTCTTTCTTGGTGCCAAAGACAAACCACGCCGTATTCAGTTGCTTGTCTTGCGACGTGATTGTCTGCGTTTTTTTGGTGGACTCCTCTTGCAAGGTTGAGATATTACTGTTCAAATCAGTCACCTGCTCTGTCAACTCGCCTATCTGAACATCCTTTGCTTGCAAATCAGCCTCCAATTGCTTCAGTTGCACATCCTTCTCCTCCATCTGTCGTGCAAAGTTATCAATGGTGCGACGAAGTTGTTCGCCACTCACAGAACTCTGGCGCAACTGGTTTCTAAGCTTATTGATAAGCTCACGGTTCTGCTGCATGGTCTGCTGAATAAACTGCAAATTCTCGCGAATACGTTCTGTTGACGAGGCACCCTCATCACTGCGAACAATGGTGAGACGGTCTTCAGCCTCATTGATAGCACGAAAACCTTCCACGATATCATTCATGGTTGACATCATATCGTTAATCTCATTGTCTTTCATCGCAATGATACGGTTCAACGAATCACGCTGTTGAGCCAACGCAATATCCTTAGGGTCCGGACCCTTTTGCTTACATGCCGTTAAAGCTATCAAACCGAAGACTAGCAATAATATCTTTTTCATATGCAATCACATTAATTCATTTCTCACTTTTTCCAGCTACTACGATAACGAACTCTCCACGAGGCTCATGCTCTGTAAAGTGCTGAATTACCTCCTGCAAGGTTCCTCTGACACTCTCCTCGTGCACCTTCGATATCTCACGACACACACTGACCTGACGCTCAGGACCGAACACCTCGGAGAACTGCTGCAAGGTTTTCAGCACACGATAGGGCGACTCATAGAAAACCATTGTTCGCTCCTCATCGCGCAAAGATTCTATCTTCGATTGCCGACCTTTCTTCTGAGGCAGGAAACCCTCGAAACAGAAACGATCGCAAGGCAAGCCACTTGACACTAAGGCTGGCACAAAAGCGGTTGCCCCAGGCAGAGTCTGCACCTCAATGCCTGCTCGCACTGCTTCACGAACCAGAAAGAAACCAGGATCGGAGATTCCTGGCGTACCTGCATCACTGATAAGTGCTACGGTCTGACCAGCCTGCAAACGCTCTACTACAGAAGCACTGGTGCCATGTTCATTAAACTTATGGTGTGACATCAAATGCTGCTGAATCTGGAAATGTTTCAGCAGAATGCCTGATGTGCGGGTATCTTCAGCCAACACAAGATCGGCCTCTTTCAGTATACGGATGGCACGCAAAGTCATGTCCTCCATATTACCCACGGGCGTTGGAACGATATACAATATACCCATATTCGAGGACAAAGATACAAATTAATTTTTATTTCTTGACACTAATTTCTCATTTTTTCACTATCTTTGCAGCATGATTACATATCCATCATCGGGCGAGGCACGTCGCCCAGGAAGAATAGAAGTAGTGTATGGTTCCATGTTCTCAGGCAAGACAGAGGAGCTTATCAGACGCTTGCGCCGTGCCCAGTTTGCCAAGCAGCACGTTGAAATCTTCAAGCCTGCCATCGACACGCGCTATAGCGACGAGGAAGTGGTGAGTCACGATCATAATGCCATTCATTCCACCCCTATCGATTCGTCTGCCAGCATCCTGTTACTCTCCAGCGACATCGACGTGGTTGGTATTGACGAGGCCCAGTTCTTCGACGAAGGATTGGTAGCCGTCTGCAACGAATTGGCCAATCGTGGTGTCCGCGTCATCATTGCCGGATTGGACATGGACTACAAGGGTATACCCTTTGGACCCATGCCCGCCCTTTGTGCCATAGCCGACGATGTAACAAAGGTTCACGCCATCTGTGTGAAATGCGGTTCACTGGCCTATGTCAGCCATCGTACCGTCCAGAACGACAAGCGCGTTTTGTTGGGTGAGACACAAGAATACGAGCCCCTTTGTAGGGAATGTTATAAGCGTGCAATGGAAGAAGAGAAAGCCAAAAACGAAAAAACATCCGAATAAATTTGGCTATTTCAAAAAATCATCGTACCTTTGCACCCGCTTTTTAAAGCAACGGAGATCCGCTAGCTCAGTTGGTAGAGCACAACACTTTTAATGTTGGGGTCTTGGGTTCGAGCCCCAAGCGGATCACAGAAAGAGAGACTTTGGTCTCTCTTTTTTTGCAAAAAGCGTATATCCGTATATATGAGGTCTAAGTTAGGCCTATTTTCGAGAAAAGTTTTGGAGATATCAGTAGAAAGGAGTATCTTTGCAGAAAAATCTGAAGACTATGAATATTGCAATTTATACCATTACATCCGAGTTGCACGATGCAAAGTCCATCGATGCTACCACCAGAGCATTTCTTGAGAGTCTGGACATTACGTACGACATGCGAGGCAATGACTTCAGCGACTACGGGAGTCATGCGCTCGACCTTATTTATATACGTACGGGAGGAACTGAGGGCATCTTCAAGCCCCTATTGCCCCAATTGCAACAGCAATCGAAGCGACCGTTCTACCTGCTGACATCGGGCAAGAGCAATTCGCTGGCAGCCTCGATGGAAATCCTTTCCTACCTTAACCAACAAGGCATTACAGGCGAGATTATTCATGGCTCAACAGCATATATCCACCACAGAATCAAGGTGTTGGAGCAAGCTGGTGAGGCTCGCAGCAAGATGAAAGGATGCAGACTAGGACTGATTGGTGAACCTTCGGATTGGCTGATTTCCAGTCGTTTCGATCGTACTATCGTCAAAGAACGGCTAGGCATTGAATTGGTGTATATCCCCATGAAGGAATTGCTGGAGATGCCCAACGTGAAGAAAATCTACGAGGCTCTGAAGGCATTGGTAGAGAAATACCAATTGCAGGGCTTCACCCTACGATGTTTCGACCTACTAACCACCATTCGCGACACAGGATGTATGGCATTGGCAAAGCTGAATGCTGAGGGCATCGTGGCAGGATGCGAAGGCGACGTGCCTGCGATGTTGTCGATGAAAATCATCCAGGCACTGACGGGCGTTTCTGGTTTCCAAGCCAATCCAGCCACCATTGACCCAGAAAAGGGCGAGATGCTGTTTGCTCATTGCACCATTCCCCTGAACATGGTGGAGCGCTATGAGTTGGACACCCATTTTGAATCGGGCATCGGCGTGGGCATTCGAGGCTATATGAAGGAAGGTCCCGTTACCATTTTCAAGGTGGCTGGCGATATGAGTCGTTATTTCATTGCAGAAGGTACATTGGTGCGCAACCAAGCAAAACCTGACCTCTGTCGCACCCAACAAGTAATTGAGTTAGACGACAAAGGTCAGACACGTTATTTCCTCACCCAGCCTATTGGCAACCACCACATCATTGTGCCTGGACACCTGAAGGAATTGCTGGAGGAAATTCTTAAATAAAAGGGTTATACACAACGAAGGTTCTGCTCTAATTGACGAGTGGAACTGGCCCCTACCAATACGGAGGTGACAGCCTGCTGGTCGAGAATCCAGCGCAGGGCCATCTCCGCCAGACTTTGTCCTTTGGCCTCTGCCTCGCTATTCCACTGATGCAACTGAGCCAACAACTCATCCGTCAGCATCTCAGGGCGCAAGAATTTATTCTTCGACATGCGCGAATCGTCTGGAATACCATTGACCTTTCCTTCGGCCGTCGACTTACAATTGAGATAACGACCCGTCAACAAACCCTGAGCCAAAGGCGAGAAGGCAATAAAGCCCACCCCCTCTTCATGACAAAGTCGCAAAATGCCTTCATCAATAGGAGCACGATTTAGCATATTCAACTTGCCCTGATAGATAAGCAACGGGGTATCGTGGCTACGCAGATAGTTGATGCCGAAAAGCAAAGGTTCCAAAGGCCAGTTGGAAATGCCCACATAAAGTGCCTTACCACTACGGACAATGTCAACCAGTGCCTGCAAGGTTTCCTCCAATGGGGTGTTGGGGTCATAGCGATGACTATAGAACAAATCTACATAATCGAGGTGCATGCGACGCAGACTCTGATCGAGCGACGCCATCAGATATTTGCGAGAGCCCCAGTTGCCATAAGGTCCAGACCACATATCGTAGCCCGCCTTCGTTGAGATGAACAACTCATCACGATAAGGACGAAGGTCGTCGTCCATCAATCTGCCTAAGGTTTCTTCTGCAGATCCATAAACGGGACCGTAGTTGTTGGCCAAGTCCAGATGCGTCACCCCGTGGTCAAAAGCGTAGCGGACAATTTCCCGGCTACGCTCATAAGGGTCCACACTTCCAAAGTTATGCCACATGCCCAGTGAAACCTTGGGCAACAACACACCACTGCGCCCACATCGTTGATACTGCATACCGTTGTCGTAACGGTGTTCGTCTGCTTGATACATTGTTTAGTTATGTGTTAAGAGTGAAACATTAATCTTCTGCCAATGCAAAGTCCAACTGGCGTTTCTCCAGATTGGCACGAGCCACCTTGATGCGGATGGGATCACCCAACTGATACTTATGGTGATGACGTCGACCCACGAGGCAATAGTTGCGCTCGTCGAAGTCGTAGTAGTCATCATCCAAATCGCGCATAGGCACCATTCCTTCACAATGGTTCTCGTCTATCTCGCAATAGATACCATACGACTGAATGCCAGAGATGTGGGCATCGTATTCGTTGCCAATCTTGTCCTCCATAAACTCCACCATCTTATACTTGATGGAGTCGCGCTCAGCCTGCTGGGAAGTCACCTCCATATCAGAGCAATGCTCGCACAAGTCCTCGTACTTCTCTTGGTTGGCCGAACGTCCACCATCCTGGTATTTGGTCAGCAAGCGGTGAACCATCGTATCTGGGTAACGACGAATGGGCGAGGTAAAATGGGTATAATAGTCGAAAGCCAAGCCATAGTGCCCGATGTTATGCGTTGAATATTTCGCCTTCATCATGGCACGCAGGGCAACGGTCTCAATGAGTTTCTGCTCCTTCTTACCCTGACAATTATCCATCAGCGTATTCAGCGACTTCGAAATGGCGCCCTTCGTACCACTGGTCTTCATCTTATAGCCAAACTTCACCACAAACTCGCGCAGGGCCTCCAACTTGGTGGGATCGGGCTGATCGTGAACACGATAAACGAAAGTCTTCTTGGCTTTGGGCTGTTGACTCTTACCCTTTGGTTTTTCTACCTTACCAATATGCTCAGCTACTGTGCGATTGGCCAGCAGCATAAACTCTTCAATGAGTTGGGTGGCATCGTTCGATTTCTTGAAATAGGCACGTATAGGCTTACCTTTCTCATCAATATCGAAGTGAAGTTCCTCACGATCAAACTTCACTGCCCCACCCTTGAAGCGACGTTCACGCAGTTTCTTGGCAAGTTTATCTAAGGTGCGCAACTCTTCGGCAAAATCGCCATCCTTTCCTGTCAATATCTCCTGTACCTCCTCATAGGCATAGCGGCGATTGCTCTTAATTACGGTATGGGCTATGTGGTAGTTCTTCACATTGGCATCTTCGTCTAAAACGAAAATCGCACTATAGCAAAGCTTCTCTTCGTCTGGGCGCAACGAGCAGATGAAATTGCAAAGGCGCTCAGGCAACATTGGGATAGTACGGTCAACGAGATAGACACTAGTGGCACGCTTCACAGCCTCCTTATCTATCGTAGAGCCTTCCTTGACGTAATGGCTTACATCAGCAATATGAACGCCGACTTCCCAGAGTTTCCCTTGCTTACGGATACTCAGTGCATCGTCGAAGTCCTTGGCATCCTTAGGGTCAATGGTGCATGTAAAGACATCACGGAAATCCTCGCGATGAGCAATCTCCTGAGGGGTGATACCTGGATCTATCTTCTCAGCAGCCTCCTCCACATTCTTCGGATACTTGTAGGGTAATCCATATTGAGCCAGAATGGCGTGCATCTCCACATTGTTGTCGCCTTCCTTACCTAATACGTCAATCACTTCACCAACCATGTTCTTTGAGTCCTTCGATGGCCACTGTGTAATCTTCACCACAGCCTTATCGCCCGTCTTGCCACCCTTCAGCTTCTTCTTGGGAATAAGGATATCATTCACGAAGATGTTGCCCTCGGTAATCAGGAAGGCATAGTCACGCTCCACCTTCAGTTTGCCCACGGCCTGGTCCATCTTGTGACTCAAGATTTCAACCACCATCGCCTCTTTAATGTGTTTCTCGCGACGAGCCATCATAGCCACTTTCACCCTATCACCATTCAGTGCGAACATCGAATTGCGCTCTGACACAAAGATGGGCTTGCCGCCATCATCAGGCAGGAAGGAGTTCTTACCATTGGCTTTGCGGATAAACGTTCCTTCCTGAACCTGTGTCTTCAGATTCAATCGATACGAATTATCACTGGCTTTGCTGAGGAAATCATCCCATGCCATTTCCTCCATCAAGTCGATAGCCATCATCTTAACAGGATGTGTATCGAACTTCAGTGCCTTGAATATCTGCTTAAACGAGAATGTCTCGTTTGGATTCTGCTGAAAAAGCGTCTGCAGCATCTCTGCAATCTGCTTCTTATTCAGTCGTTTTTTACCTTTTCCTTTGCTCATAGTATTACGTTAATTAGTTTTCTAAGCGCAAAGATAATAAATAATTATGAATTATGAATTATAAATTATGAATTATTTTATACCTTTGCACCCATGAATCCAAGAATACTAATTACAGGAGCCAGTGGTTTCATTGGTTCCTTCATCGTAGAAGAAGCACTCAACAGAGGTTTTGAGACGTGGGCTGCAGTACGGAAAAGCAGTTCCAGGGAGTTCTTGCAAGACGAGCGGATCCACTTCATTGAACTGAACCTCTCGTCAGAGGAACAACTGAAACAACAACTGAAGGACATTCAGTTCGACTATGTTGTGCATGCTGCTGGTGTAACTAAATGTCTGCATAAGGAAGACTTCTTCCGCATTAATACGGAAGGGACGAAGAACCTTGTACGTGCTTTGCTTGATTTGCAAATGCCATTGAAGCGATTTGTCTATATCAGTTCGCTGAGCATCATGGGTGCTATCCGTGAGGAACAGCCCTACAAGGAGATTAGAGAGCAAGACAAGGCCATGCCCAACACAGCATATGGAAAAAGCAAGTTAGAGGCAGAACAATGGCTCGTTTCTTTAAATAAGGAATTAGAAAAGAGTAATCGACAAAGTCGCTTAGCACCTTTAGGTCTAAGAAATGAGAAATTGCTTCCATATGTCATCCTCAGACCTACGGGCGTCTATGGTCCCCGTGAGCGCGATTACTTCATGATGGCCAAGAGCATTCAGTCGCACACCGATTTTGCTGTAGGTTTCAAACAGCAGGACATTACCTTCGTTTATGTGACAGATGTGGTTCAGGCTGTCTTTTTGGCTATGGAAAAGGGACAGACAGGACGTTGCTACTTCCTGAGCGATGGCGAGGTATATCAATCAAGCACCTTCAGCGACCTGATTCGCAAAGAGTTGGGGAATCCCTGGTGGATTCGCATCACTGCTCCTCTTTGGCTGTTGCGCATCATTACCTTCTGTGGCGAGTATATGGGACACATAACAGGCAAGGTTACGGCTCTGAACAACGACAAATACAATATCATGAAACAGCGCAACTGGCGTTGTGACATCAACCCTGCTCGTCAGGAACTGGGCTACGAACCTCAGGTAAAATTGGAGGAAGGCGTTCGCAGAAGTATTGCATGGTATAAGAAAAACAAATGGCTTTAGCAGATATATTTTTAAAAGAAAAGAAACCTGAACGTGGGCTCTTGGCTGCAGAGTGGTTCACAATAGCTTATGTTGTGTTCACCCTGCTGATGATGGCTTTCATGTGGAACAAACTCCAGAATCCTGAGCAAATGTTGTTGGGACGCGGTTGCTACATTCTGGTAACCCTGCTTATGTGGGGTGTCTATCGCATGATGCCTTGCAGGCTGACACTATTGCTGCGCATCGTAGCACAGATGAGTTTCTTGGGTTGGTGGTATCCTGATACTTATGAACTCAACAGACTGCTACCTAATCTTGACCACTTCTTTGCCTCGATGGAACAGGGACTCTTTAGTTGTCAGCCATCCCTACTCTTTTCTCAGGCCGTGCCTTACGCATGGTTCTCTGAACTAATGTGTCTGGGCTACGTGTCCTACTTCCCACTCATCGCATTGGTATCACTCTATTACTTTGTGGCGCGATATCAGGAATTCAAGATGGCAACGTTCGTCATCCTTGTTTCGTTCTTCATCTACTACTTCATCTTTGTACTACTTCCTGTCACGGGTCCTCAGTTCTACTATCTTGCTGCAGGCACAGAAAACATAGCGGCAGGCATCTTCCCCAACTTGGGCGATTGGTTCATGACGCACTCTGAACGCATGGCTGCCCCTGGATGGAGCGATGGCTTCTGGTATCACATTCTGGACTTGGCACACGATGCTGGCGAACGACCTACTGCTGCTTTTCCGAGTAGTCACGTGGGAATAACCACAGTTCTGATGATGCTAGCCTTGCGGACACGATGCCGCTGGTTAATATTCACCATACTCCCATTCTACATATTGATGTGTCTCGCAACGGTCTACATCTATGCCCACTATGTCATTGACGCATTGGCAGGCTTCATAACAGGTATCGCATTATACTATATTTTGTGCTTTCTCTACAAAAGGACATAAAAAATGGGGCTCCGCCGAACCCCTAACCTTTTGTTAACCTTAAATCTAATACTATGAAAAACACGCTGCAAAGATAACTCTTTTGGAGTTAACTGCAAGAAAATCAAGCCATAAAAAGATGTAAGCATTACACTTTCTTGATATAAATCAAACGATTTTTAAAGTTTTTTGCTGAAAATTTGGTTGTTTGAGAAATAATTCCTATCTTTGCAAGCGATAATAGGACATAGAGAGATTCAGGGATTCCGACGAAAAGAGGGTCGGAATTCTTTTATTTTTTTACGTCTGCCGAGATTTTTGAAAGAATAACTAAAAAGAATAAGATTATGGCATACATGTCACAAGAAGGTTATGACAAGCTCATAGCCGAGCTGCACCGCTTGGAAGCAGTGGAGCGTCCCAAGGCCTCAGCCGCTATTGCCGAGGCACGTGAAAAAGGAGATTTGAGTGAGAACAGTGAGTACGATGCTGCCAAGGAAGCACAGGCTCATCTGGAAGACAAGATTAATCGTCTAAAGGCAACTATTTCTGAAGCAAAGATTGTAGACACCTCGCGTCTGAGCACTGACTGCGTGCAGATTCTGACAAAGGTAGAGATGACCAATCTGACCACTAAGAGTAAGATGTCGTACACCATTGTCAGCGAGAACGAGGCTGACCTGCGTGCAGGAAAGATTTCCATTAAGACCCCTATTGCACAGGGACTGCTGGGGAAGAAGGTGGGCGATGAGGTGGAGATAACCATTCCTCGTGGCACCATCAAACTGCGTATCGATAATATTTCGATAGCATAAGAAGTCATAAAGTTCAAAACTCAAGTTCAAAAGTTATGGATATTTTCGCAAAGATTGCTGCTGGTGAGATTCCCAGCTACAAATGTGCAGAGAATGAGGAGTTCTATGCTTTCCTTGACATCAACCCTCTGGTGAAAGGTCATACATTGGTAATTCCTCGTCGTGAGGTTGATTATTTCTTCGACATGGACGATGACGAGCTCGCTCGATATCAGCAGTTTGCCAAGCGTGTGGCTATTGCCATCAAGAAGGCATTCCCTTGCAAGAAAGTGGCTCAAGTGGTGTTGGGTCTTGAAGTGGCTCACGCCCACATTCATCTCATTCCCATGCAGAGCGAGGCTGATGCCGATTTCCGTCGTGAGAAGCTGAAGCTTACGGAGGAGGAGTTCAAGGAGATTGCAGCAAAGATACAGGCTGCTTTGTAATTCATAATGCATAATTCATAATTATGATACTACTGAGTTTTGATACAGAGGAGTTTGATGTGCCTCGCGAACATGGAGTAGATTTCTCGTTGGAAGAAGGCATGAAGGTGTCAATAGAAGGCACCAACCGCATTCTCGACGTACTGAAGCAGAATGGTGTTAAGGCAACGTTCTTCTGCACAGGTAACTTTGCAGAGAACGCTCCTGAAGTGATGCAACGCATCATGGACGAAGGCCATGAGGTGGCGTGTCATGGTGTAGACCATTGGCAACCTAAGGAAACCGACTTTGCTGTATCAAAACAAATAGTAGAACGTGTCACAGGTCGTCAGGTCTATGGCTATCGCCAGCCTCGCATGTTCCCTGTCAGCGATAGCGAAATAGAGAAGGCAGGCTATCGTTACAACTCTTCGTTGAACCCCGCCTTTATTCCAGGTCGTTATATGCATCTGACAGATCCGCGCACTTGGTTTATGAAAGGTGGAGTGATGCAGATTCCTGCCTCCGTAACCCCTTGGATAAGATTCCCTTTGTTTTGGTTGGCATTGCACAACCTGCCTGAAAACCTTTATCACTGGATGGTGTGTCGCACGTTAAATCACGACGGCTACTTTGTCACCTATTTCCACCCTTGGGAGTTCTTTGATTTAAAGGAACACCCAGAGTTCAAGATGCCCTTCATCATCAAGAACCATAGTGGACGTCAGATGATGCAACGCCTTGACAACCTCATCAAGATGCTGAAAGGAAGAAATCACGAGTTTATCACCTTCACAGAATTTGTCAATCGTCAGTCATGATTAAGTTAGCAACTGTTTCACCTTGTTATAACGAAGAGGAAGTTCTGCACCACTCCGTAGAGCGTTTGACAGCCCTCTTCGAGCGTATGATAACCGAAGGTCTGATTTCCAAGGACAGCATGATGGTGTTTGTCAATGATGGCAGTCGTGACCGTACTTGGGAGATTATCCAAGAACTGCACAAGGAGAATCGTTTCGTACGAGGTATCAACCTGGCTCGCAACGTTGGTCACCAGAATGCTATTATGGCTGGTATGATGACTGCTCGTGAATGGGCCGATGCTGTCATCACGATAGATGCTGACTTACAAGATGACATTGAATGCATTCCACAGATGGTCAAGCACTTTGAGGAAGGCAACGACATCGTTTATGGCGTGAAGGTTTCTCGTCAAGCCGACCCTCTGATGAAGCGCATGACTGCACAGGCTTTCTACAAGCTTCAGAGTTCAATGGGCGTGGAGAGCGTCTATAACCATGCTGACTTCCGTCTGATGAGCAAGCGTTCGCTCGATATGCTGGCTACGTATAAAGAGCACAACCTATATCTTCGTGGATTAATTCCCCAGATTGGTCTACAGACAGCGACAGTTGACGACGTCATCAGCGAGCGCTATGCTGGTTCTTCGAAATATACCGTTAGCAAGATGCTGAAACTGGCTCTGAATGGTATTACTGCTTTCAGCGTCAAACCGATGTATGCCATATTCTATCTCGGACTCGTCTTCCTGATGATTGCCGTAGGTATTGCCATCTATGTGACACACGCCCTGATCACAGGTACAGCAGTACCTGGTTGGTCATCACTCATTCTCAGCATTTGGCTGGTAGGTGGTTTCTTCCTCACCTCATTGGGCATCATGGGTGTCTATATTGGCAATATCTATAACGAGGTAAAACGTCGTCCACTTTATCACGTCGCAGAAATATTATCATGATAGTAAGTATCAAGTCTTTCTTCCGCAAGCCTTTCTGGAGTGATTGGCGCACCATCACATTTATTTATATGCTGATGCCCATTATTATTTCTATTCAGAAATGGGGAAAACATTGTAACACGTACCAGATTTATAAATCGGTATATTACAATTGCATTGACCAACTCTCATTATTCGACTTTTATCCTTATCTTGAAGGAGACTGTAATCACTATGGACCAATCTTTGCCTACGTGATAGCTCCCTTTGCCTTGTTACAAGATTCTTGGGGATTATTATTCTGGGAGATATTTTTAGTAGCGACATTCTTCGTCTCTGTGCTATATATGCCCATGCTACGCTGGCAGAAAGTGTTCATGTTCTGGTTCTGTGCCCACGAAGTAATGACCCCGTTGTTTGTAGAACAATACGATTTAGCAATTGCAGCCACATTTTTGCTCATCTTTGCTTGCGTGGAGAAACAAAAACCTGTATGGGCTGCTTTCTTTATCGTACTAACCATATTCATCAAACTTTATGGAGTAATGGGATTTGCATTCTTTTTCTTCATTAAAGACAAGAAAAAATTTATATGGTCATGTGTCTTGTGGAGTATCGTATTCTTTATCGCACCCATGTTCATATCCAGTGCTGACTATATTATCCAACAATACTTCGGATGGTACGACTCTCTCGTCTTGAAAAACAACACTAATATGTTTGACTCATCCAATAACACTTCTTTATTAGGAATGATCCGCAAGATTTCACACTGTTCGACCTATTCCGACCTGTGGTTTATCATCCCAGGATGCCTTATCTTCCTCACTCCTTTCCGTAGGATAGACCAATTTAAGAATCCAGGGTTCCGCTATGCCATGCTGACCTCAGTGACCTTGTTCATATGCCTATTCTCAACCGAAACTGAAAGCTATGGTTACATCTCTGCGATGACAGGATTTGTCGTTTGGTATGTAACTGCTCCCTGGAAACGAAGCCGTTGGGACTTATATTTACTTGTCTATGCTTTTATATTTACCTCTCTATGCACATCCGACGTACTTTTCCCAAGATGGATATACGTAGATTGGATTAGACCATATGCTCTAAAAGCCTTGCCTTCTGCAATAATCTGGTTCTATTTAATGTGGGAGATGAACATAAAAGACTATTCCACAAAAATCATAGGAAATACTGATAAATAATGATTCCATTCAATAAGCCATATTGTTCTGGTCGAGAACTTGAATATATCAAGGAGGTTTGCCATTCAATGACCATGTCAGGGAATGGGACCTTCACTAAAAAATGCCATTCTTTTTTTGAAGAGAAATACGGATTCAAGAAGTGTCTCTTGACAACCTCTGGGACTGACGCATTGGAAATGTGTGCCATGCTTTGTGATCTTCAAGAAAACGACGAAGTAATCGTTCCGTCCTATACTTTTGTATCAACAGCCCTTGCTTTCATGCGTGAAAGGGCAAACATCAAGTTCGCGGATAGCGGGAAAGATTCTCCCAATATTACCGCAGAAAATATCAAACCACTGATAACCTCAAGGACGAAAGTAATCGTTGTTGTCCATTACGCTGGTATTTCTTGCGATATGGATGCCATTATGGAATTAGCAGAAAAACACCACTTAATCGTTGTTGAAGATGCAGCTCAGGCTATTGATTCCTATTATAAAGGGAAGCCATTGGGCAGCATTGGGCATTTAGCTGCTTTTTCCTTTCATGAAACCAAAAACATCAATTGTGGTGAAGGTGGAATGTTGGCCATCAACGACGAACGTTTCATAAGGCGCTCAGAGATTTTATGGGAGAAAGGAACCAATCGTGCAGAATTCTATCGCGGAGCTGTCAATAAATACGGCTGGTGTGATTTAGGTTCTTCATTCCTCCCATCAGAAATTAATGCAGCCTTTTTGTGGGCTCAGTTGGAGCAGATGGACAATATCCAAGATAGAAGGAAGCATATATGGGAAATGTATTACGAACTACTAAGCAACAATATGGATAGTAGCAATATGAAGTTACCCATTATTCCTGATTATGCAACGAACAACGGCCATATTTTCTATTTAATATGCTCTTCCTTAGATTATCGAACCCGTTTGATGGAATGGATGAAGGAAAGAGGCGTTCAGCTGACTTTCCATTACTTGCCTCTACACTCCAGCCAATACTATCAATCGAAATATGTGGGGAAACCACTTCCCAATTGTGACCATTATGCGGACTGTTTAGTCAGACTACCCCTTTTCTATGAACTAAAAGACGAAGAAGTAAAACAAATAGCTCAATTCATTATTGAATTCTCCCAGAAACTATAAATCCATTCGCTATGCATATCTCAATTATTAGCCCTGTTTATGGCGCACCTACACTCATTAATGAACTGGTAAGCCAAATAGAAACTGCAGTTAATGAAATCACTGATGACTATGAGATTATACTTGTTGAAGACCACAGTCCGGACAACAGTCAGGAAATCATACGCAGGATCTGCGCTAATGACAAAAAAGTTAAAGGAGTATTTCTTAGTAGGAATTTTGGGCAACAATACGCACTTAATGCCGGATTTGACTTGTCATCTGGGGACTATGTTGTAACACTCGACTGCGACTTACAGAATCCGCCAAGCCAAATTCCCGCACTTTACAAAAAAATACAGGAAGGATACGACATCGTATACGCAAGCAGACAAAACAGGCCCGACAACTATTTCATGACACAGGGTTCTAAGCTGTTTAACAAACTTGTCGGTTTCCTCACAGACAGTAAGCAAGACGAATCACTGGCAGAATTTGCAATATATCGAAGAAAAATGGTTGATGCAATGGCCATGATGGGTGACTATAGGCGTTATTACCCGCTTATGAACCAATGGGTAGGATTCAAATCATGCAAAATACCCGTCAACCATGATAGCAGAACCGACGGAAAAGAATCTTCATATTCAATGAGAAAACGGATTGAACTAGCTATTTCTACTGCTATCGCCTTTTCTACCAAGTCACTACATCTTATCGTCTATCTGGGCTCTATCATTACTACCATTGCTGTCCTTATTGCCATCATTTTAGTGATTAAGACAATTATAACAGGCATTGATGTCAGTGGATGGGTGACTTTATTCATATCTATGTGGCTCATCGCTGGTATTCTGATAATGATCATTGGCATTATTGCTGTTTATATTGGTAATATCTTTGAAGAGGTAAAACATCGTCCTTCTTATATCGTTTCAGAGAAGATCAACTTTCCAGAGGATTAGTTTCTGTTCCCTGCGTGGGAATTAATTGCAGTCCCATTATTTCTTAAAAGCAAAGAACTTCTGGCCGATATAATTGATAAGCATAAACAGGCCCGTACCTACCAGCATGGCGATATTCTCAACGATAGTCTTGCTGAAATACATACTCTCCAGCGCATAGCGCGTCAGGGGCAATGCCAGACTATAGGCTATCAAGTAGCACACCACGATGTTCAGTGCAAACTTCACGATGCTACGCCAGTCTGTTCCTTGATAGTGAAACGTGAAACGTTTATTGAGGAAGTAACTAAGAATACCGCCTAAGAAATAATCAAAAAATGATGATACCCAATAACTGCAGCCAAGGAAATTATAGAAAACGAACATGATAGCTGTGCCAAACAAGGTATTGACCACACCTACCATTGCGAAAGTGATGAAGGTCTTATCGAATACTTTTTGCCGCATAGTCTTTCGTATACATCTCAAAACATAACTTCAACCAGATCAGCGTGACAGGCAGAGCCTTCAGGGCATAGGGTTGTACCCACTCCTTGCGGAGATAGGCTGGAAACAAATCGCTGGGAGACAAACTGCTCAGGATGAAAGCAAATACCAACAGGGCCACATCCCAACCGTTACGTTGCCACGGAGCTGCAGTATACCAAATCACTATACCTACGAAGGGAATGATATAACCACTCGACTCACTGCCAGTTGAGAACAACACTACAAACATCAGCACAGAGGCCAATAGAGTCTGTCTGAAAGCCATATTCTTGTATTGCGAGAAGCGAAGATAAGGAATGCCAAACATCAAAAGACCTGGCAAGATGATCCACAAATCATTAAAGGCAATACCAGAAACACGATGCGCCATGCCTAAGAGTGATATATTCTGAGCAATGGAATCCAGATTCTCCCCATTCTTCTCTACCAGACATGTGTACCATTCCTGATATTGGCTAATGATATACTCTGGACTACTAATCAGCATTGGAGCAACAAACAGCACGACACTCCACCCTATTAACGACAGGACAAAGCGCACCTTATGTTTCGAGAAGAAGAAGAACGCCAATCCCACAATACCATAGAGTTTGACAAAGGTACCCAACATGATAAAAAAGGCAGCCTCTGTATCACGCTCCTTCTCTATCAGGAAGAACGCCAGCACAATGATGGCTGCAATGGCAATGTTGAATTGCTGCATATAAAGGGCTGTCAACAACTCATGGGAACAAAACCAGAATACGAACAACTGCTGATACTTCGTCATTGACGAGCGACGAACTGCCACATACAAGAACAGCGACAAGACTACACACCATAGCAACAAGCCCAACCATTCAGGCACTACAGCAAAGGGAGCAAACACCAGTGAGAACAATGGTCCATAGTGGTTCACATCCCAATACTCAGCAGGATATGCAGCATATAAAGACACCTGCTGCCATGTATGCCAGAACACCCCTCGGAATATCAGAAAGTTGTTATGGCTGTGCATTTTCATCACGGCAGCCACCACACCCAACAGCAGCCAAAGCCCTAGTAAAGTGCGATAGTCGTGAAAGAAAGGTTTGGCAAAAAACGCCTTGCATCTGTCCATCATAAGCAGGTTTCATTGAATTTGCTTGCAAAATTACAAACTTTTTTTTAATTTTGCACACATGAACGAGAAAAACAAGATATCAGTAGTCATCAACACCTACAATGCGGAGCAGCATCTAGAGCAAGTTCTGGAGGCTGTCAAGGGCTTCGATGAGATACTAATATGCGACATGGAGAGCACAGACCGTACGCTGGACATCGCAAAAAAATACAACTGTAGGATTGTCACTTTCCCCAAGGCCAATCACAAGAGTGCAGAGCCTGCCCGCACCTTTGCCATTCAAGCGGCGGTAAACCCGTGGGTGCTGGTAGTGGACGCCGATGAGATTGTGACACCTGAGCTGCGAGAGGAACTTTATCGGCTAATAACTCAAGAGGAGGATGCCAAGGGATGGTATATCCCCCGTATCAACCAGTTTATGGGTAAGCCACTTAAATGTGCCTATCCCGACTATCAGCTGAGGTTCTTCATTCGTGAGGGCACAGAATGGCCTCCGTATGTACACACGTTCCCAAGGGTAAACGGGCAACTTGACTATCTGCCGAAGCAACGCAAGGAACTGGCTTTTATACATTTAGCGAACGATAGTGTACATTCCATCATGGAGAAGGATAATCGTTACAGCGATAATGATGTGGAGAAGAAGGCACATAAGAAGTGGAGTACAGGTGCATTACTCTGGCGCCCGTTTTGGAGATTCTTCAAGTGCTACATAATGGAGGGAGGTTGGAAGGATGGCACCCGAGGACTCATATATGCAGGCCTGAAGGGTATCTATCAGTTCCAACTAGTGGCAAAGATGATTGAGAGGAGGCAGACTAAGAAATGAAGATTCTCTATTATTTGACATACGCCGTACTTTGGCTTTTCTCACTTCTGCCGATGTGGGTCCATTACCTTATATCCGATAGTATCTACGTGATTGTTTATCATTGGGTGGGCTACCGGAGGAAGTTAGTAAGAAAGAACATGAGCGATTCCTTCCCCAACAAGTCGGAAGAAGAGATTAGAGTCTTGGAACGTCGCTTCTATCACTGGTTCTGCGACTACCTCGTGGAAAGTATCAAACTGCTGACCATCAGCAAGCAGCAGTTAAAGCGAAGAATGGTGTTCAAGGGTACAGACATTGTTGACAACATTGTCAAAGAAGGTCAGTCGTGTGCTGTCTATCTGGGACATTATTGCAACTGGGAATGGATTACTTCCCTACCCCTATGGGTTACCCCAGAAGCCCAATGCGGACAGATTTATCATGTCATCGAGAACAGCGATTTCGATCGTTTGTTCCTTAGACTACGTCAACGCATGGGAGCCGTTTGCATTCCAATGGCAGAGACCCTGCGTCGCATCATTAAATACAAGCAAGAAGGCAAACAGGTGGTCATTGGTTACATCAGCGACCAAGTGCCATTCTGGAACAACATCCATCACTGGTGTCAGTTTCTGAACCACGACACCCCTGTACTGACTGGAACAGAACGATTAGCCCAGCAAACAGGTCATGCGGTTCTCTATCTGGATGTTACTCGCCCCAAACGAGGCTACTATGTCGCTGAGTTTAAACTCATCACTCGCGAACCTAAAAAGATGAAAGACTTCGCCATCACGGATGCCTACTTTAAAATGTTGGAAGCATCCATTCATCAAGCTCCAGAGTTCTGGCTTTGGACGCATAACCGTTGGAAGCGAACCCACGAAGAATTCAACCTGCGCTACGACCCAGAGACAGGTCGTGTGGACTTAGGGAACATAGAAGAAATAAAAAGAAAGAAAGGAATAACATGATATTTGTTCGAGATAAAGGGCAAATGTGTAACAACATTCTGCAATATGGGCACGTATACGCCTGGGGCAGAGAACATGGTCGAACTACCATGTCTATGCGTTTTGCCTACAAATATCAATATTTCCACATTTGCAAGTCACGGCATCACAATTTTCTAACTTATATATTTGCCAAATACGGAGCAAAGACTGGTCTTATCAACGTCATCACTTTAGACAAGGAAGAAGATGTTCGTACAGAAGTAGAACAGCAAATGCTGAGTCATAGAATGATGATAATTGAAGGATGGTATGCTCGATGGTATGATTTATTTATTAAGTACAAACAGGAAATCATACAATTATTTGCTTTCAATGATGAAATAGAACATCGTGTCAACAATCTTTTAGATGATAAATTGCGATTAGGCTTGCATATTCGCCGAGGAGATTACAAAGCCTTCCAAGGCGGACGTTTTTTCTATACTGACGAACAATACATTAACATTGTAAGAGGATTTTTAGCTCTACATCCAAAACAAAATATCCATATTTATATATGTGGTAATGACCCCAAATTAAATAAAGAACTCTATGTTCAACAATTACCCGGTTGTCAAGTCAGTTTCCCCAACGGTAATCCTGGCGAGGACCTTTGCTTGCTCTCTCATTGTGACTATCTAATTGGTGCCCCCAGTACTTTTTCTCTTGTTGCTGCTATGTATCGCGATTTACCACTCTATTGGATAGAAGATCCCAATCAGAAGGTTTCGCAGGATTCTTTTAAGCATTTTGACTATTTGTTTAGGCATATTTATTAAAACAACCATTTCTATGACTATCATGTATCTTACCTTTGGCAATAAGATTGAATATCACATTCAAGCTTACTTCTCTATGCTATCTTTTCGCAAACAACTTTCAAAAGATGATCATATTGTCATGGTAACAACCTGTCCCAATTATTATCGGAAAGCTTCCGAATGGATTGATGTTTTGAGTTTAGACAAAGAACAAGTTAAGGAATGGGAAGGAGCACATCATTATAAATTTCGTGTTAAGACAATGGCTATGAAACAATATGTCGAAAGTCATCCTCAGGAACACCTTCTCTTTGTTGACACAGACACCTTCCTCTATGGGAATCTTAATGACATAAGAAACCTGCTGGATCAAGGAAAAGCCATCATGCACAAAGATGAAGGCCATCCAAGCCACATGAAAGGACCATCTCTACGAATGTGGAAAACTTTAGAAGGGAAAGAATTTGCTGGAATCAAAATTAATGAACGACACAATATGTGGAACTCAGGTATTATTGGCATACCAGCTCAAAAGACTCAAGCAGTTACTTCCCATACCCTCCAATTATTGGACGATATGTTAGAGAAAGGTGTTACGAGTTTTAACATCGAACAATATGCAATGTCTATTGCTATGACAGAACATCTTCATTTGGAAGAAGCCACGTCACTTGTAGGTCATTATTGGGGAAACAAAGAAACATGGGAACGCATCGCCTGCGAATTATTACTTCGCTCTTACATGCAAAAGAGTAATTTAGACGAAGAGATGAATGAAATAAATAATGCGCTCTTTCATTCTGAGCCTATATTTATTCATAAGTCAAACACTGCTAATCGATTGAAAAAGATGATAGACAAAATCTTCAAAGACAAGGATCAAAAATACATTTAAAGCCCTATGGAGAAAATTATTTCTATTATAATACCCACTTATAACATGGAGGACTTCATTGCCAAAAACCTCCAAAGTTTAATAATCCCCCAACATTTTGACGATATCGAAGTATTAGTTGTCAACGATGGCAGTAAGGACAAATCCTCGGAAATTGCGCACCAATTTGCTGAAAAATACCCAAGAAGTATCAAAGTTATTGATAAACAGAATGGGAACTATGGTTCGTGCATAAATGTTGGACTCCAGCATGCTACTGGTAAGTATGTTAAAATCCTAGATGCCGACGACTACTTCGAAACAGCCAACTTCGATACAATGATAGGTATACTAAAAAATGTCGATGCCGACCTCATCATCACACATTTTGCATTTGTTACGCCTACAGGAGAGACTGGGGAAATAAGAAACCTGCATATTCCTGCAAACCAGATACTGAACATCAACGACATTGCACACAAGAAGACCATTCAAGGACTGTGGATGCACGAAATTGCTTATCGCCGTGAGAACGTTATTAAAATGGGTTATCATCAGCGGGAAGGTATCTCCTATACAGACGTGCAATGGGGCTTCGATCCTATGTTTTCCGTCAAAACAGTATACTATATCAATCTTCTAATTTACCGCTACCTTGTTGGACGCGATGGTCAAACAATGGACATAAACATATATAGGAAGAAGTTCGGACATGAATTCCAGTGCACCTCTGCCATGCTAGACACCTTTGTCAGCACCCCTTTGGGCAGCAAAGCAGTCAAGCAAATGATGTTCGACAAAATGAAAGGTCGCATCATTGCCCTCTATAAGCGAGCAATGGTTGATTTAGAAGACCTCAGCAATGAAGACATGATAAAATTTGACCAAGAATTGAAAGTCAAATCGCCCCAACTCTATAAGGTCACAGACAGGAAACTGCTTAGCACTCCCCTATTCTGCTATCCTTATATTCACGCTTGGCGGAAAAACCACGAAGGAATGCTATTTCTCTTCGTACTCAAGATGTACAAAAAATATAAGCGCTGATGGTTCTTTTTCTAATTACCAATATTTAGGATGCGTCACAAAGTTCACCTTCATCCAGAATAGTAGTCGTATATACCCTCCGTTCGTATACCAATCATGGAAATAGAACTTACGCAGTTTTTGGGTCATTATATCATATCCACGCAACATCTTTCTGATGGGCTCAATATATGAGTTATATAATTCAGGAGAAACGGTTGTATTCTTTTCCAAGCTGCTCAGCATGATTGATGATGCCTCCTTCACAAACCGCAACTGATTATCCTTCACTTCAAGCGTTGAGGCAGGGTGACCGTCAATATATGTCAGCATCATATGCAGGACCTTTAAGATATGAGAAAGATTCTTTTTTATCGAATCATTATTGGTGCTACTCCCCTCACGTCCAACGAAATAGTTATACAAGTAGATATCAAATACGATAAAATCCTTGATGGAATCAAGTGGCACTAAGCAGTATATCAAGTCTGTATAGCAGACGCCATGAGGCAACTTTAATCCTACACGTTTCAGTACCTCAGTCTTATAAGTCATGCTATGCATATTAAACTCGACTTTCTTCGAATAATCGGTAAACCTTGTGTGAGCAGCATCATATATGTGGTCATATTTGATACCCTCTATAGGGTACTGGTCCACATGCCAGGAACCGTCTGACTTCATCGTCCATTCTTTACGCAACGTCACCAACAGGTCAGCATCACTGTTTTTCACTTTATCGATAAATTCGTCTAATGCCTCACTCTCAAACCAGTCATCTGCATCCAATATCCTGAAATATTTACCCGTTGCCACCTCTAATGCGGCATTAAGGCAGGAACCGTAATGTCCGTTTGGTTTGTCAATCACTTTCACCGACTGACATTTCGCTTCAAATTCCCTTGCTATTTCCAAGGTCTGATCTTTACTTCCATCATTCACGACAATTATCTCGATATCGTTGATACCATTGATACTTGTCAGTTTACCCAGATTGCGTGGAAGATAATCTTCCATATTAAATGAAGGTATAACAATTGACAGTAACTTCATATAACAATTTTAAAAATCTATTTTAATAGAGAGAGCTCGCTCCATAATTGGAGCCATATCATAATATTTGTATTCAGCCAAACGACCGCCAAAGGTAACGTTTTTCTCTTGGTCAGCTAATTCTTTGTATTTTTTATAAAGATTGTTGTTCCGCTCATCATTGACGGTATAGAATGGTTCAATGCCAGGATGCCATTCAGATGAATATTCGCGCGAAATGACAGTCTTGGGACAACGATAGACATCTTCGCCAAACATTTCAAAATGCTTGTGCTCAATAATTCGTGTGTATGGAACCTCTGCGTCAGTAAAGTTCATAACGGCATTGCCTTGATAGTTTGGCATATCTAGTGTCTCTTGCTCAAATCGAACACTGCGCCATTCCAATTGGCCAAACTGATAATTAAAGTATTCGTCGATTTTTCCAGTGAAGAGGATATGCTCGGCAATGTTTTCCCAATGATTCCTATCATCAAAGAAATTGGTGTTGGTTCTCGTTTCAATGCCCTCTAGCAAACCATCAATTAGTTTGTTAAAACCACCCATAGGAATACCTTGGAAGCGGTCGCTAA
>Ga0310695_10003466_pt1 | contig 30883 bp, 26 predicted proteins | sample RumenRJG_04DNA_FD_203882 | JGI IMG/M metagenome (GOLD analysis project Ga0310695, IMG submission 203882) | Bovine rumen microbial communities from Lethbridge, Alberta, Canada - RJG_04 (v2) (version 2) | ecosystem: Host-associated > Mammals > Digestive system > Stomach > Rumen | place: Canada...
ACCGCGAAATGGGGCGGGCGGTGAGCAGCGGCGGCGTGGGGACACGCCGCCCTACCTGCCACCCCACAAAACCCGGTAGTAACCGCCCGATAGGGGGTTCGCAACCCATAGGGACGCGAACACGCCGAGCGAACGCGAGAGCCGAGCGCGGTGTCCCACCGCGCCGCGGCGACGCGGATTGGCCGTTCTAACGCACCGCCGCGAACGCTTCGGCGCAGGACCCTGCGAGCGTTGCGCCGGGCAGTTCCGCCGCGAGGCGGCCGCGCGCGGGCGTGTCCGCCACCACGACGACCTTCCCGCCGCGGGCGATGTACGATTTCAAACCGTCCTTGACGTCTTCTTTCGTGATGCATGGCAGAATCACCGCATCGACGTGCGGCAGCATGTTGCAGTCGAGACGCGGACCGATGTGGAAATCAACGGTTCCGTCGTGAAGCGCCGTCTTGATGAAATACTCCGCAGACGGCCTGTCCGGGCCGAGGCGCACGAAGAGAGTCTTCGCGCCGCGACGGCGCGGCCTTTCGACGAGCGTCGGCTTAACGCCTGTCAGATACCTGAAAAACGCCTGCACTATATCCATGCTGAAAAGATCCGACTCGGGATGCGGGCCCGACGCGAGAACGCGCCCTTTGCCGAGCGTGCCGCCGAGGACGGCCGCCTTGCCGTACATAGACTCCACCTTGTCGGGATGCCAAGTGTTGACTATCTGCCCGGCGTATGTCGCCAGCACTTCGAAATCGGCCCCATCCACCGGCTTGCCGGGAACCATAACCGGGCCGCCGCCCATGTAGAAGACCTGGCGCGTCTTTTCCATGCCGGGAAAAGCCTTGAGCCCTTCATCGGTGAACGAGATTTCGGTCGGCGCCCAGCCGCGGCAATGCCGGGGGGCGTCGTCCATGAACGGAATGAAGCCCATGGAGCCCTTGTTCTCGCTCTGGCGTTTCTTCTCCGGCATCGCGTCTTTCTGCAGAATCGCATACGTGCCCGCGCAGATGCCGTAATACTTTCCGCCGCCGAGGATGTAATCGCGTATCTTCGCCCCGCCTTCGGCGCCGAGCGCGGCCGTGAGCTCGGACGCTTGGCCGCCGGGCACGACGAGAAGATCGTACGAGGGAAGCTTTCCTGCTTTCACATCCTCCACGCCTATTATGTCCATGTCGTATTCGGGAGCGAACTCGAGCATCTCGGGTATCGTGAAATTGCACACGCCCGCGTCGCAGAAAAACGCCGTCTTGACGGGACGAGGCGCTTTCGGCGTGCGTGAACCCGTCATGGCCAGCGGCCGGTGCGAAAACTCCTCGAGCCTGGAGAGCGCCTCTTCGCCTCCGGAGACGGCCACCGCCCCCTCGACACCGCTCTTTTCAAGAGCCTTCAGACCTTCGCCCCACACGAGCACGAGCCCGCCGCAGGCCATGAATCCTGCGGCGAGAGCGGCGTTTTCCCCGCCGAAGCACAGCGTGTACCCCTTTGAACCCGCGCTGTCAGGGTACATGACGGCGTCGAGATGGGAAAGAATACCGTTTGCGACGGCCTTCTTGTTGATGGGAACTATATCGAAAACATCCTGCGTCACGAGTTTTTGCACGAACTTCGCCGTCTCGAGGCCGAATGAATCGTCGCACACGAATCCGACAGAGAGCGCGCCTTCGCGGCGCATCGGATAGTCCCATTCAACACTGCGGCCGAGGACGTATTTGAACGCGCGCTTGATGATGTAATGGTCGTCGACGTCCATTTCGGGGTGGACGGCGGAGGCGAACACCCGCCCCTTCCCGTACGTCCCGGCGGTCATCGCTCCTTTGCCGGCGAACGAAGGACGTTTTTTCGCACTCGTCGCGTTTATGTCGGAGTGATACACGGCTATCGTCTTGAAATCGCTCTTTTCCGCCGGCTTTGCAGGCAGAAGAACCGGACCTCCGGCGTATGCGATACGCTCCTTCGAGCCCTTCTTGAGGCCTAACGCGTCCTCTGCGTGGCCGTTGAACTCTATCATGAGATCGGCATGGCCGCCCGAAGGCGCCGGCGCATACGGTATCACGTCGAGGTAGTTTTTGCGCAAACCCGAGCCCGGCTGCATGAGAAGGAAGCATCCGGCGCACGTCCCGATATAACCGCCGCCGCGCTCTATGAAAGATTTGAGCTTGGCACGGCCTTCGGCTCCCATGGCCTCCGCCTCAAGGCTCGCCTTTCCGCCTGGCATGATCAGCATGTCGAGGCCGTCGAGCGCGCCGGCGCGTATCGCATCGCAGTCGATGCACACGGCTTCGGCGTCATTCGCCCGCGTCGCTATCTCTATCCATCTGAAGGCGCCTATGTTGCGCGCGCCCTTGTCGATATAAACGCCTATTTTCGCCCTGGGCGCCGCCGCCGGCGCGCCCGGAGACTCGACACTTGCGCAGGAAACCGCGAAAAGAGACACGGCGGCCAAAACCGCCATGCCGGGAAAAACTACTTTAGACATATTCGAACTCTTCCTGGTTGTGGCGAAAAACGTCAATCTGCGGGAGCGACGACGACGCGCCGGCCGTCGACCGAAAGGCGCCCCGCGGCGAGGAGCGAAAGCGCCTCCGGGAAAGCCTTGTGCTCCTCGACCTGAATCCTCGCATGCAGCGTCTCGGGCGTGTCGTCTTCCGCAACCGGCACTGCCTTCTGCACTATGATCGGCCCGGAATCCGTGCCGGCGTCTACGAAATGGACCGTGACGCCGGCCACCTTGCAGCCGTAGTCGAGAGCCTGCTTCCAGCTCGCCACCCCGGGGAACGCCGGCAGAAGCGCCGGATGGATGTTGAGAACGCGGTTCGGAAACGCCGCAAGCAGTTTCGGCTTGACGATGCGCATGAACCCCGCGAGAACGACCGTGTCGACGCCCTTCTCCTTCAAAACGGAAATGCAGCGATCCTCCGCTTCTCCCTCGAGTTTCGTCTTCCACGGCGAACAGTCGAGATATGCGTTCTCGACACCGCCTTTCGCAGCGCGTTCGAGTATGTATGCGTTCTTGACGTCGGAAAGGACGATTTTTATTTCCGCGTCAAGCGTCCCCGCGCCTATCGCATCCATTATCGACTGCATGTTCGAGCCCGATCCCGAACCGAGGACGCCGAGCTTCAACCTTGCCATATTCTGCCTCCTTCTTTGAGATTTATGATGCGCTGGTTGGAACTGCCGCGGAATTTGAGCGTGAGATCGCGGAGTTCTTCGACGAACGGACCGTCGACGAGAACATCGGCGAGCGAAAGAATCTCGTCAGTCGCGGACGTGCGCCAGCGTTTGTGCGGAGAGTTGACCTCGACGCCGAGCGCGTCGCCGGCGGTCGGCCTGAGGTCGAGATCCAACACGCACCCGGTATATATCCAGAGCGTCTTCGCGTCGCCGAATTTTTTTCTGAACCGCCTGAGAAGCGGCAGAAGCGCCTTCTGGTTGTCCGGTTCCATCGGCTCGCCGCCGAGAAGCGTGAGCCCTGCTATGTATCCGGGCTCGAGAGCCTCGAGAATTTCATCCTCGACTTCCGCGGTGAACGGTTTGCCGTATGCGAAATCCTGCGCTTCTTCGTTGAAACACCCCTTGCATCTGTGCGTGCAGCCGGAGACGAAGAGCGACACTCTCACGCCTTCACCGTTGGCGATATCGCATTTTCTCAGCGCGGCGTAATTCATCACGAAACCTCCGTACCTCTCACCAGTCGATGGCGTCGAGCGATTTCGAAAGGAGGTCTTTGGCGGCGGCGTCGCGTTCTCTGGCGGACGGCGAACCGACGACCACGGCGACCGCGCGGCGGCCGTTGCGGGAAGCCGTCGCCACCAGAGAACAGCCGGCCAGTCTGAAATAGCCTGTTTTGAGACCGTCGGCTTCAGGCATGTAGCTGTCGCTTTTTCTGAGAAGAAGATTGTTGTGCGTCCCGAATGTCAGTTCCTTGCCGCCGCGCCCTTTGACCGTCACCGATTTGAGCGACGTGAAATCGAGCAGCTCCGGCTGCTCGTCGAGTATCGCGCAGGCGAGAGAGGCAAGATCGCGCGGCGTGGACTCGTCGAACCCTCTCCGGCTCCCCGCCGGAGGCGGGAAACCGTTTGGCGTGACGAAAACGGTGTTTGTCATGCCGAGCGCGGCCGCCTCCGCGTTCATTCTGGCAACGAACGCCTCGACGGATCCCGACACTTTTTCCGCTATGGCCACCGCGACGTCGTTGGCGCTTTTGACCATGAGCACGGCGAGCGCTTCTTTTACCGAAACCGACTCGCCCGGCGCGAGATCGATCTTGGAAGGCTCTTCGGCGGCGGAGAGCTCCGTCTGCGTAACGCGATCGCCCCACGACATACGCCCGGCAGACACCTCCTTCATGAGCAATCGCGCGGTCATAAGCTTGGTGCACGAAGCCGGGTAGCACCTGACGTCGGGAGAATCGGAGAAAAGGACCCGCCGGGCCGGATATTCAACCGCTATCGAACCGAGATAGGGAGAAGCAGTCCGCGGCCGCGCCGCGGGCGCGGCGGCCGCGGCTCTGCGCGAGGGCGCCTGCTGCCGGCGGTGCGCTCTCGCCTCGGCGGGCGAAGCGACAAGAACCGCGAGCGCGAAAACGAGCGCGGATACTGCACAGATCCTTTTCACTTAACCGTAGTTCTCGTAGCTTTCACGAGAGCCTTCCAGAGCGCGGCGGAATCTTTGGCTTTCACGGCCGAATCGATTGTTTCGCGTTTTGAAAACGCCTGGACGATGCCGGACATGAGGCTGATGTAGAAATTGGAGACGGCCACCGGGATCGCCGAAAAGAACACCATACGCACCTTCTCGCCGTCCCAGTCGATCCCCTCCTTGGAAACGCCTACCGCCATCACGAGACGGCCGCCCTCGACGCCGCGCACGTGCGGAAGGGCGATGCCGCCTTCCATGGCCGTGGAAAGCACGGCCTCGCGGTCCATGGCCGCCGTTACGAGAGAACTCGCGTTGGCTATATACGAATTCGTCTCCATGAGATCGGCAAGGGCGGAAATCGCCTCCTCGCGCGATACGGCCCCGAGCGAAACCGTGACGAGAGAAGGATCGGAAAAGCGTGCAAGGCCGGTCTTCTTTTCGTCGTCGCGCTCGGCGAGACGGTCGGAAACGTTGCGCGCGGCCGCCGTCTCTTCGGCGAAAAGTATGCGCCCGCAGCTCGAGCACGTCACGAGATGCTGCTGGAGGCGGACCTGCTGGCCCTGGGCGATCGGCACCTGCATGCCGCAGACGGAGCAGCACCCGTTCGACATCGCCGCCATGACCACATGGCTCTTCTTGTAGAGCCTCGCATACACCCCGGCCACGGCCGGATCAAGAGAGCAAACCATATCGTCGATGGCTTTGTTGAATTCATCAAGTCTCGACCCGTCGCCCATCCTGCCGTGCTCGTCCCTCGTCAGCGCCAGTTCCTGTATCTTTCTCAGCTTTTTTATCTCTTCTTTCATTTCTTTCATTTTTGTGGATTCCCGATGACTTTTCCGTTATTCGTAAACAAACGTATTTTGTCGAGCGTCTCGGCGGAAAGGAAGTGCTCCATTCTGCACGCGTCCCTGTCGGCATTGACGCTGCCGACTCCGAGCATCTCGAGAAAGCGCCTCAGAAGCATGTGCCGCCTCAGCACCGCCGTCGCCACGCGCCTGCCCTTGTCGGTGAGGCATATGGACGAATAGGGCTGCTGAGTGACGAGCTCCATTCGCTTGAGCTCGCGCATGGCCTTGACGACGCTCGGCATCTTCACGCCGAGTTCTTTCGCCACCGCATGGACGCTCGCTTCGGCGCCGCTTTTGACGATCATATATATCGTCTCGATGTAGTCTTCAAGACTCTGCGTCATGTAGCTCATGGCATTCAGTTCCCGAATTGGCTCGATTTTTTCATGAGATGCGCGAGCCGTTCGCATTCAAAAGCGTCTTCGAGCGGCACGGGGAACGCCGAAGCCACCCTGACCGTCTCGTAAAGCCGCCGCCAGAAAACACTCTGCCCGTACAAAGTCCCGGTGGCAAGCGAAACCTTCTCTTCGACAACGGGAAAACGCTCGTGCATGTCGGCTATCGGCTGCACCTTCACGCTCGCGCGGCGGCGCGGGAAGGAAAAATCGGCCGGTATCGCGCGAAGAACGCCGGTCTTCTCGCCTGGCATGACGGCAAAAACGCCCCTTGAACCGCGGATGGTGAACGACGGGCGGTTTTCCGCTCCGAGGAAGCCGCCGTCGTATTCGATGTCGGCAGTTATCTGCCGGCGCGTTTTGAGCCGCAGATGCACGAAATCCTCCGCGTCTCCGACAGAAACCGACCGCTTGAGCTCGCTCCACATCATGACCGGAGGCAGAGGCAGCAGCTTGAGCGCCTGCAGAATCAAGTCGGGCATCGCGTAATAGGCCGCCCCGCCGCCGAGATGCCGCATCGTCTGCCAGTCGTCGCGCCGCACGAAATCGTCGCGACGCACGCTTATCGTATGGATGTCGCCCAGCATGCCGCCGGCGACGACCTGCTTCGCGAGGAGGAAATCCGGCGAAAAGAAACCGCGGTTGTAGGCGACGAGCCGCATGTTGGCCTTTGCCGCCGCGCCTCTGAGACGCGCCGCCTCTTCGATGCCGTGCGCCATGGGCGTTTCGAGGAGCACCCACACGCCCCGCCGCAGAGCCGCAGTCGCATGTTCGACATGGCGCGAAGATCCGGTCGCGATCACCACGAGATCGATGTTCTTTTCGAAAAGCATGTCTTCGAACTGGCGAAACATCCTGCAGCGCGGGAACTCAGACAGAAGCATGTCGCGGCGTGTCTTCACGACATCGCAGGCCGCGACCACCTCGAACAGCGAAGGATGGTCCCTGAACACGGGGACGTGCTCGGTGAACATCGCCCTTCCAAGCCCCATCAAAGCCACCTTGAGCGGAGGCCTGCTGTATTTCGAAGCCGTCATTTTCTGGCGATCTCCGTTATCGCGGAGAGGAACTGGGCGACATCGGTGAACTTGCGGTAGACGCTCGCGAAACGGATGTATGCGACGTCGTCGACGGCATGCAGCTCTTTCATGACAAGCTCCGCGATCGCCGCCGATTCCACCTCGTCGCCTTCTATTCCCGCGACGACCCTGTCTATCATCGACCGTATCTGCTCGTCGCTCACGGAACGCTTGCCGCAGGCCTGACGGATGGCCTTGTCGATCTTCTGCCTGTCGAACGGCTCGCGCGAGCCGTTGTGCTTCACGACCTGCACCTCGTCGCGGTCGATCTCCTCGTAGGTGGTGAACCGATGCATGCAGGCCGAGCACTCTCTGCGACGGCGAATGGCAGCGCCCTCGCGCACTGCGCGCGAGTCGAGCACTTTATCATCGTCTATTCCGCATTTCGGGCATTTCATCGTAAAAGGTATTATATCTTTTAAAACGGAAAATTTCAAGCGGAAAACATCGGCGCCCTGAAAGCGGTCAACGCTTTCTCTTGCGTTTCGGTGAAGGCTTGTCGACGTACGGCAGAATGTCGAGAAATTTCATGGCGAGCGATCCGGCTTCGTGAAGCGACTTTTCGGAAATCTTGTCCATCGTGTCCTCCGGAGTGTGCCAATAGTCGTTGAGGCCTTTTTCAGAGCCGTATTCGAAATCGATCAGCGTCACGGCTTCGAATCCGGCCTCGGCGAAAGGGACGTGGTCGTCCTTGATCATCTCGGATATGGCCTTCACCCTTCCTTTGAGAGGCGTGGCGTCGGCGACGGCAAGCGCGGCCTTCCTGAGATACGAAGAAGTATTGCGCGGTATAGACACGCCGAGATCCCTGTCGCCGAGCATGTCGAGGCAGATCACGCCCTTCACGTCGCAACGATCGTCCTTGAGCATCTGCGCCGCCCGTCTGGCCCCCCACAGCCCGTCCACGTCGGAATATCTCTCTATGCATTCCTCTCCGTCGGTCCAGATGAGCATCACGTTGCAGGCGAGAATCTTTTCCTGCCGCTTGAGAGATTCGCACATCGCCACGAGCAGCCCGCTCGTTGACGCCCCGTCGTTGGCGCCGGGGCATCCGCTCCCCGGTTTCGTGTCGTAATGAGAGACGAACACGATCCACCCGAGCGAGGGATCCTTCTCGAATTTCGCGATGACGTTCGTGAAATATCTCGCCCCTTTCGGAGTCGGCGCGGAAAACGTGTCGATGCGGGTGTCGGCTCCGGCGGCGGAGGCCGCGTTGAGAATGATATTGGCCGCGGAGAACGCCCCCCGCGTCCCGGCGTCGCGCGGCGTGGCGTTCGCGACAATCAAGCCCGCCGTTGTGTGCGCAAGGCGGGCGTCGGCGGGGGTGAATACCAGTGATGCGGCGAGTATGGCGGCCGGGAACACCTCAATCGACCTTTACGCCAACCATTTTCAGAATGCGGTCGAGATCGTCGTTGTCGAAGAAATCGATCTCGAGGACGCCCTTCGTGCGCTTGCCGTTCGCGTGCGTCACAGCGCTCGTGAGCCTCACGGCGCAGCCGAGATGCCGGCGCAGATTGTCGCAGAGGGTTTTCGCATACCCCGGAGGGATGTCTGGCGTGCCCGGCTTCTTCTCCGCGACAGGCGCGCTGAGCCTGGCGATGCGTCGCTCGAGCGCCCTTACGGAAAGCTGCGCGCTCACGCACTCGCGGGCGAGGACGACCCTGTCTTTCTCGCCTTCGATCGAAAGAAGGACTTTGGCGTGTCCGGAAGAAAGAAGCCCCGTCTCGACAAGCTGCTTGACCTCGTCGGGAAGCTCGAGAAGCCTAACGGAGTTCGCCACGGTGGCGCGCCCCTTGCCTACGCGTTCGGCAACTTCGGCCTGCGTAAGGTTGAACGTGTCCTGAAGCGTCTTGTAGCTTACGGCTTCTTCGATCGGATTGAGGTCTTCGCGCTGAAGATTCTCCGTCGCCGTCATCGCCGCCGCCGTGAGATCGTCGGCCTCGACCAGATTGACGCGGATTTTCTTCCACCCGACGATCTCGGCCGCTCTTATGCGGCGCTCGCCGGCGATAAGCTCGAACCGCCCTTCGGAATTGCGCCTGACCGTGGGCGGCTGCACGAGACCGTTGTTCTTGAGAGATTCGGCGAGCTCTTTAAGCTCGTCCTCGCGGAAGTCGCGCCGCGGCTGGTACGGGCTGCGGGCTATGTCGGCTATGACAAGCTCGAGGATGTTCTTTCCGTCCGAAGACGCCGCAGGCTCCGCGGAGGGAGCCGGCTGCGCCTGAACCGCCACCCCGGCCGGGGGCTTCCCCGCCGGAATGAGAGAATCCATTCCGCGCCCGAGCCCGCGCTTCTTGGCCGCCGACGCATGCGTATCGGAATGCGTCGGCTTTTTGAGAAAACTGCTCTTCTTCACGAAGCGGAAGAAAACGTCAGAAGCAGCCGTTGACGATCGGGAGAACCTTCACCTGGTTGGAGAGGATGATGTTCACGAGCCCGATCTGGAAACCATTGGGGCAGTAGTCGACAAAGTTCACGAGGCCGATCTGCGCGCCGTGAAGCTCTTCGGCCATGTTGAAGACAAGCGCGACCTGGGCGCCCGAAGCCGTGCGCGCGAGGTTTGTGCCGAGGGCGAGAGAGCAGCCGCAGGCCTCGCCGTCGACGACGTTCGCGAGACCGGCCACCTGCATGCCCGTCATGGCGTGCTGCGCAGAGCCGATGAATTCCGCATCGAAACCGACGAGTTTTTCGCGGAGACCGACGAGCCCCAGATCGGCGCCGTAGACCGTCGCCTTGCAGAGGTTGAGGCCGATCGTAGCCCTGAGACCGTAGACATCGACGAGACCGAAGTTCAAAAGTCCAGAAACCTGAAGCCCGGAGAGATTGCAACGCGTCACGGAAGCGAGACCGGCCACGTCAAGACCGTACATCTTGGGCGCGTCGGTGTAGAAAAGCCCGAGATCGAGACCGTACACGTCCCATGCGGCAAGCCCCCACGGAAGCTGCACCGGCGAGGCGAGGCCCACGGCGACCGGCGTCCAGCCGACTGTTTCGACACAATCCTTCTCCTGCGTGTTGTCAGCGTATGCGACCGCAGATGCCGCGACAGCCATGGCGGCGACGGCCGATTTGAACTTGAGTTTCATTTTTGCTCCTTCATTTGTTTAAAGAATGAATAATGCGTATTGTATATTCGCCGACGCAAAAAGTCAAGCGACAATATAAGGATTTGACGATTTTTCGCGTCCGATCGTCGTGGACGGGCCGTGCCCCGGGATCACTTTCGTCTCCGGAGGAAGAGCGACGAGACGAGAAAGAGAATCGACGAGCCGCGTCATGCTGCCGCCGGGAAAATCGGTACGCCCGACAGACCCTGCGAAAAGCGTATCGCCGCTCAGGAGAACTCCGTCGTCCTTGAAATACCACGAAACGCCCCCGGGGGTATGGCCGGGGGTCTCTATGGCTTCGGCGAAGGGGAAATCGCAGGCGGGGAGGATGTTGGAAGGTTTCGGAACCGACGGATATTCCGGCGGGAGCATGTTGAACGGATGGCCGAACATCGGCGTGTCCGCCGGATGGACGTACACGGGGATGTCTCCGCAGATCTGCTTCAGAGCGGGAATCGCGCCGATATGGTCGAAATGGGCGTGCGTGAGAAGGATTCCCGCCACACGAACCCCTTCCGAGCGCGCCGCTTCGACGATGCGCTCCGCCTCCGCGCCGGGATCGACGGCCCATGCCGACTCGCCGTCTGTCGCAAGCGTGCAGTTTACGCCGTACGATCCTACCTGCAAAACGACGAATTTCACCGTCAGCGGCCCTCCTTTTTCGAAAGGACGGCGAGAGACTCGAATTTCGCCGTCCTCGGGAACATGTCTATCCAGAGAATCTCTTCGATTTCGTATGCGGACGAAAGCTCCTTGAGATCGCGGACGAAAGTGGCGCCGTCGCAGCTGACGTAGAAAACCTTCGCCGCGCCGGATCGCGCAATCGCCGCGGCGACGCCCTTCTCCATGCCGCCGCGCGGAGGATCCGCGATTACCGCGGCGCCGGGCGCGAAGCGCATTTTCTTCAAAGCGTGCGCCGTCCTGTCCGTGGCGAACGACGCTTCGACGCCGTTCTTCGCCGCATTCCTGACGGCGCTCCGCACTGCGGCTGGATTCGATTCCACGCCCCTGAGCGGCGCCGCCGCAAGGCCGGCGGAGACGATTCCGAAAACGCCCACGCCGCAATAAAGATCGATTATTTCGGAAGGCTTCGCCGCGGCCGCCCTCTCCGCCACGGCGGCGACGAGCGCATCTGCCGCGGCCGGGTTCACCTGATAGAAACCGTCGGCCGGAACTTCGAAAATCCTGCCCCTCGTGTTCTCGAGGATCACGCCGGCCGGAGCGTCCTGGCCAAGCCACCACCTCACTCCGCTGCGTTCCGACCAGCGGACCGTCACCTTCTCTTTCTTCGCGACATCGGCACGGACGGCGGGAGCGCCTCTCGTGAGAAGTTTTTCGACATCGGCGCGTATCGACGGAAGAGCGAAGTTCATCGCGTCCGCAGCAAGCGGATCCTTGGCGATGTCGACGATATCATGGCTTGATTCCGCCATATAGCCGAAAAGCATTTTCGAACCGGACAAGGCGAAATGGTACACCGCCTTGTTGCGGTAGTTGAGCTCCTTGAGCGGAGCCTTTATCATCTTCGCTTCGGGGTGGACGAGATGCGCCCTGTAAAGCATCTCTTCGAGCTGTGCAGCCTTGGCTTCGAGCTCTCCCTCGAAAGAAAGATTCGAGTAGACCATGCCCGGAACCGGCGCCGTGGCGAAGCCCGTCCTCGCGGGAGAAGCTTCGACCACTTCGACGAGGCGCGTCTTCACGTATCCCCGGCGCTCCTCGACGATTTCGGCTTTCACCTGTTCGCCCGCGAACGCTCCGGGGACGAACGCCACGCGCCCGTCGCCGAGGCGGCCGAGGCCGTCTCCGCCGTAAACGTTTTTGGCTATGTATACCGACGAAACCATGCGATTCTATCTGCCGGCGATCTCGCTTTCGAGACGCTTGACGAGATCCGCGACCGGCATCGCGCCGAGGTCGCCTTCGGAGCGCGAACGCACGCTGACGGCGCCAGCGGCCTCGTCGCGCGGGCCGACGACGATCTGGTACGGGACTTTGGCCACCGTGGCGGCCCGGATTTTCGCGCCGAGTTTCTCGGCGGACGAATCGGTCTCGACCCTGAAGCCTGCGGCGGCGAGAGCCGAGCGCACCTTGTCTGCATAGGCGAGAGCCTTGTCGGACACGGGAAGAATGCGAAGCTGCTCGGGCGCGAGCCAGAACGGGAATGCGCCGGCGTAATGCTCGATCAATATGCCGATGAAACGCTCGAGCGAGCCGAGGACGGCGCGGTGGAGCATCACCGGGTGGTGCTTTTTGCCGTCGGGGCCGATATATTCCGCATCGAGACGGTCGGGGCCGGGCAGCTGGTAGTCGAGCTGGATCGTGCCGCACTGCCATGCGCGGCCGAGCGCGTCGATGAGCGTGAACTCGAGCTTGGGCCCGTAGAACGCCCCCTCGCCCGGCTGTATCTCGTAATCGAGGCCGCTGGCCTTGCAAGCCGCGGCGAGAGAAGCCTCGGCATGCTGCCACGTAGCTTCGTCGCCGACATGGTCTTCGGGCATCGTGCTGAGCTTTACGAGGAGATTTTTGTCGAAACCGAAATCGGAATAGACATCCTTCAGAAGGCGGCAGAACTTCGCCACCTCCTCTTCGATCTGCTCCTCGGTGCAGATGATGTGGGCGTCGTCCTGCACGAAACCGCGCACGCGCATGATGCCGTGAAGCGTGCCGCTCGGTTCGTTGCGGGCGCAATGGCCGAATTCCGCCAGGCGCAGCGGCAGATCCTTGTAGCTTCTCGTGCGGCTCTTGAAAATCTCGAGGGCTCCGGGGCAGTTCATCGGCTTAACGGCGAAAATGCGCTTTTCCGACTCGGTGATGAACATGTTGGCTTTGTAGTGGTCCCAGTGGCCGCTCTTTTCCCAAAGGCTGCGCGGCATGAGCGCGGGCGTGTTCACCTCGCGGTAGCCGTCGGCGACGAGCTTGCGGCGCATGTAGTCCTGGAGCGTCACGTAAATCGACCAGCCGCGCGGATGCCAGAATATCTGCCCGGGATCTTCCGGATCGAGATGGAAAAGATCGAGTTCGACGCCGAGACGGCGGTGGTCGCGCTTCTTTGCCTCTTCCATGCGCTCGACAATCGCATCCATCTCGGCCTTGTCCCTGGCCACTATGCCGTAGACGCGCTGGAGCATCTTGTTGGAGACGTCGCCCTTGAAATAGCTGCCCGCCACGCGCATAAGCTTGACAACGCCGATCTGGGAAGAATGCTCGACATGCGGCCCGCGGCACATTTCTGCATAGTCGCCCACCGTGTATGTGGAGATGTCTTCGCCTTCGGGGATGTCGGCAAGCCGCTCGAGTTTGTACTTCTGCCCGGCGAGCATGGCGGCGCACTCTGCGCGCGAAACCGTCTTTTTGACAAACGGCTCGTCGAGCGCGATCAGTCTTGCGATCTCGGCTTCGATTTTGGGGAAATCCTCCGGCGCGATGCGGTGCGGAAGATCGAAATCGTAATAGAAACCGTCGTCGGTGGCGGGACCTATGTCGACCTGGACGTCGTCAAAGACATTCATGACCGCGCGGGCGGTGAGATGAGCGGCGGAATGCCGTCTTTCTTCAAGTGTAATTTCTCTCATTTCTTGAAATAATTTCGTTTTCGGGGATTATACAATATTAAACGGCAAAAAGCAACACGGCGGTTTTCCCCGACATCCGCTTCAGGCCGGACTTCAACCGAGAAAACCGCGCAGCAAACCGGCGGCGAGAGCGGCCGCGACGCCGGCAAGCAGAACGGCCGACGTCATCTTGAGCCAGGCTGAAGTCTTCGTCGAACCGAGAAGCCTCTTGCGAAAAAAGCCGGCCGCGAAAATCACAGGCAGATCGACGAGCGGCACGAGCGCGCAGAAAAGCGTCCCGAGAAGAAGCGTCTGCACCGCGGGGGAAACGGACGAGTTCTCCCTCGTGAAGTTCGGCAGAAAGGCGAGGAAGAAAAGAATCGTGAGCGGATTCGACATAGACATGAAGACACCGCGGCCTACAAGCCGCCATCCTCTCGCCGCGGCGCCGCCGGTCTCGACGGTTTCGGCCGAGCGGAATCCGGCGCAGGATTCGCGAAACGCGCACACCGCAAGATAGACGATATATGCGGTGCCGACGGTCTGGATCGAAAGCATCACCGCCGGATGGTCGGTGAAGACGGACGCGACGCCGGCCGACAGGATAAGAATCCAGAGCCAGCATCCCGCGATAAGCCCGGCCATCAGCGTGGCGGCGCGCGCCTTGCCGTCCGCAAGAGCGGTTGCAAGAACGCACATCAGGTCGGGTCCCGGCTTTATTATCAGCGCCAGAGAGCCTATTATGTAAGCAACAAGCATGCGCGGTATTATAGCCGCCGGCCACCGATCTGTCAAGCGAACCAGATTCCCGCTACGGCCAACGCATTGCCGTTCCGCTTTGGCAATATTTCACGAGGATTTCAAAAGCTTCAGGCAGAGAACGGCAAGCGCCGCGAAGACGAGGATGGAAACAGCCGGCACGACCCAGCCGGACGGCAGTCTCGACCAGAGGGGCTTGGAAGCGCATTCTGCCAGGAACGCGCCGAGAGGCGGGAGGTCCGCCGTCAGGCGCACGGGATCCTGCACCCGGTCGATGTAGCCGAGTATCGTCTCGTCGTAGCGGGGACGTTCCGCGCCTTTGACGACAGAGAGCGAATACTTTTCCCCGGGCGCGGCGATGAAGACGATGTCGTACGGCGTCACCTTGAGCGCGACCGGCTCGCCGTCGAACGCGAGCGGCGGATTGTCGTCGTTTTCGATTTCGATGCGATACGCCTCTTCCTTGGTTTCACATCCGAAAGACACTTCGAGTCTCCGGCCCTTCTCGCCCGGCAGATTGACGGACGAAATCCGCCCGGACGCGAAAGGATGCCAACGAGCGTCTATGCGGCGGAGGACGGAAACCTTGCGGGAGAAGTTGCGGTCGGTCGCGTTGACGGCGACGGCCCTCGCAGGAAGTCCGAAGGCCGGCGTCTCGATGGTCGTCTTCTTCGCCTTCGCATCCGTCGCCGCCTTGACCGGCATCCTGATTTCCCACGGCTCGGCCGGGCGGAACGACGTCATGGCGCGCGGCAACGCTACGGAAATCGAGTCGATGCGGAAGGGTCTGGTCACTATCGACTGGCGAACGGACTTCGCTTCGAGACTGCCGTCGCCGTTTTCACGGATCGTCCGCTCGAACGCGGCATTCGCCGCCTCGCTCGACGGCTTTGCGAAAGTGAAGGAGAACGCGCGCCGGAACGGGATGTCTAACGGCATTTCAACGACGCGCACGTCGGCGAACCTGCTGTAGTCGCAGAAGACGCCCGCGCCAAGCCTTTCGCCGCCGGAAACGATTTCTACCGTCTGTTCGAAATTGTCGAGGGGCGTATCGATTTTGAGCGCGACAAAGCGCGAGGGAGCGGGAGAATCCGGCAAGACCTGGAATTCGGTGTCTACGACGAGGCGCCCTTCCGATTCTAAGACGCGCACGATCTTGAGATCGCGCCACTCTTTTGAAATTTCGGTGCGGCGCGTTTTCTGCGGGCGGACGGCGTACGGGATGTCGCGCCCTTTTGAGTCGCGGACGCGAAGCTCGCACCGGAGCGCGTCGGTGCGGCCTGGCGTCGCGGCCGCATAAAGCTGGGGGCTCGCCGCCACCGCGGCGACGCACTCCTGGGAGACGACGCCCGAAACCGGCCAGGAACAGTTTTTGCCGGATGCGATTGCTGCGAGCGGAAGAGCGGCCGCGACAACCATCTTAAGCATGGTCTTCGAACCTTTCTTTGAATTTCATGTAGAGAAACGCGCCGACGATGAGGAGAACGCCGGCGATGGCGAAAAGCCCGACACGGAGAGGCGTCGAGAGCGGCTCCGTGTCGACCAGAAGGATCTTCGCGACGGCCGCCCCGAGAAGCGAAAGCGCGACGATGCGCGAAGCGCGGATGCGGCGGACGATTCCCGCCCAGAGTCCGGCGAACGCGGCGATCAGCCACGCGACGGAGACCGAACCCGTTTTGAGCTCCGGCAGGAAAACATGGCCGAAGTTGCGCGCCTCGCCCGTGAAGAAGAGGAAAACGACGACGAGAGCGGCGACTCCGAGAAAATCGACCTTGAGACGGCGGGCGACGAGCGCCGCCGCGACGGGAAGCGTCCAGAGCCGCACGAGCCTCAGCGCGAACTCGGCAAAGTACGCCCCGCCGGAAAGAGAATGGAGTTCGAAGACCGAGCGCTCGCAGTACGCGAGCGGCGCGTAATAGAAGAGCCCCGCGCACGCGGCGGCCGCGAGAAGAAGGTAGGAGGCGACGCCGAGAACGCGGCGGCCGCTCTCCGTCTCGGCCTTTGCCGTCGCCACGGCGAGCGCGGCCCACGAGACGACGCACCACGGGCGGCTGAAGAGAAGGAGCGGCGCGACGGATAGAAAAGCGAGCGCGAAGAACAGCAGTATCCCCACGGTCGCGCGGTCGGCCCATCCGCGGCGGATCGCGAGCGTCGCGACGGCGAGATAGACCGCGACGACGGCGAGAAGGACGAGCCCCGCGGCGCCGTCGGAGAATCCGCTTCTGAAGACCGCGGCCAGCCAGCCGAAATAGAAGCAGGCGTTCGCCGAAAGCCCCGCCCACGCGATGGCGTTGCCGATTTCCCCGCGCGCCCTCGAGCCCGCGACAACGCTCGCCATGTAAAGCGCGTGGACGATCGAGAGAAACGCGAAGTTCACGAGCACCGCCGCGCGTCCGCCGTGCTCGGGATGGCGCGAGCCCCAGATGCAGCACATGGCGAACGCGAGCATCGACGCGAGGAAGTCGAGAGCCGACCATTTGCGCATCCTGGCGACATGGAAAGCGCCGATGTTGAGGACGAGGAGGTAGGCGTCGAGCCCGAGCGGGAAGCCGCTGTCGCGCCCGGCGATCGCCGGGACGAGATAGCCGCCGACGAGCCCCAGGACCGCGATGTACGGCGAGCGGAGATAGACGGCCATGACGCCTGCGAAGAACGTCACCGCGACGAGCGCCGAAAATGCGAAAACGGGCGACGCTATCACGGGCGGGTCGAAAAAGCGGTGGCCGAGCCCGAAGCCGAGGTAGAGGGCGACCACTCCAAGCGCGGCAATCGCCTCGCCGAGAAGCGAATACTTCTCTTTCTTCACGAGCCAGGCTCCTCCGACGCAGAACGCCGCGCCCCAGAAGAGCGTCGCGGCGACGCGTCCCGTCGGCCCCATCCATCCGCGGTCGATCGAGAGCTTCACGAAGTAGACTATCGCGCCCACGATCAGCACTACTCCGACGCGCACGAGCCAGCGCGTCGCGAAAGCGAATTCGCGAGTCACGCCCTTCGGAGCGAAATCGCCGCGCACGGCGAACCAGTCCTCGATGCGCTTCCAGAAGATGTCGATTGCCGTCGGTTCGCGAGGGGCTTTGGGAACGGGCGGCGGTTCGGGCGGCGCGACCGGCGCGGTTTCGGGTTCGGGGTCGGCAGGCGGCGCGAGCGGCGCTGTTTCGACAAGCGTCGCGACGGCAGCCTCCTTGTCGGAGAGCGCATCCGCTTCCGCTTCGTCCTTTGCGTCATTTCCACGATCCAGCCGGGAAGCCATCTCTTCGACCTTCTTGCCGAGCGACGATAGTTGTTTTTGAAGTTCCGACACCTTGACGAGTATCACAATGAGCAAAACCGGCACGCTCAAGATAGAGAGTATCGCGAACAATATTTCTCCAAACATTCTACCACCTTCCCCCTTTCATTTTTGCCGACTTGTTTACGGATGATGCCGCTCACGGCAGCACCTCCGCCATGTTTTTCAGGCAAGCGTGAAAAGCCGAACCCGCGGCGTCATGCGCGCGCGAGCTCAGCGAGATACTGCTTCACGCCAAACCCTTCGCGCTCGTCGCGGAAGAGCATCCTGTTCGCTTCGGCGTCATCGATGAACTTCTCTGCCTTGGCGTCCCACTTGAGCTTCCTGCCGAGTTTCATCGCCATGTAGCCGAGGATGCAGGCGTTGGATGTGACCTGCGCCTCTTCGAGCGGCATCGCGAGCGGCCCGCGCGTGCGCATTTCCTCGACCCATTCGCGGTTGTGCTCCATAGGACGCGGAAGCGGCTTCGAGACGGGATCTTCGATGATGCCCTTGCGGCTTGCGGCGATGGGCATTCCGGCGACCTTGTCTTTCGAAACCCCCACGGGGTCGCTCTTCGTCTGCTTGCCAGCGAATCCGCAGAACACCCAGTCGCCGTTCTCGCCGTAAAACCTCACGCCGCACGGATATTTGCGCGTGGAGCCCATCTTGATGACGGCGCCGGAAGCGTAGTTCCACGCGATGTCGCACTCGCCGTGAACGTCCCACAGCTTGCGGCCCTTCGGGTATTCGCACGTCGCGTCCACCGATACGGGCCCGCCGAGCTCTTCGCCGAGTCCGCGAATGGCGGTATCCATGTGGTGCGCGCCCCAGTTAGCGACCATGCCCATCGAGTACGCCTGCATCGTCATCCAGCCGGAGCGCTGGAAGATCACTTTCCCCGCCTGCTTGCCTACGCCGCGGTTGTGGCTGCGGAGGCGCGAATACGTGGCTTCGGCGGCCGGGCCCTGCCACATGTTCCAGTCGAGGTCGGCGGGAACCGGCTCCTCCAAAGGAAGATTGTACTCGACCGGATCGTCGGGGACGCCCACTTCAACGCGCACGACCTTTCCGATGCGCCCTTCGCGGACGCATTCTACGGCGTGGATGAAGTTTTCTTCGGTGCGCTGCTGCGTGCCGGTGCGGAGAATGCGGCCGTACTTCTTCGCCGCGTCGAGAATCGCGCGGCCCTCGCCAACCGTGAGCGCCATCGGCTTCTGGAGGAAGACGTCCTTCCCCGCGCGGCAGGCCTCGACCGCCATCTGCGCGTGCCAGAAGTCCGGCGTCGCGATGAGAACGCCGTCGATAGCGGGATCGGCGAGAAGCTTGCGGTAATCCTGGTAACAGCGCGAAGCGTCAACAAGATCGCGGCCTTGCATCTTCTTTTCCGCAAGGCGCCGCTTGAGGCTTTTCATGCGCGGAATGTCGACGTCGGAAAGCGCGATGAAATCGCAAATTGCCTTGCCGCCGTTGGCGAGGCACGACGGCACGTTGTACCAGTGGGCGATGCGTCCGCATCCGATGACGCCGAGCGCGATCTTGTTGGACGGCGCCTCTTTGCCGAGGACGCTCGCCGGGATGAACACGGGGGCCGAACCTGCGGCGATTATGCCTGCAAGCCCCCGCTTGCAGAAATCGCGCCTCGACATTCCCCGACTGGATTCTTTTCTTGCTGTCATGCTTTTCTCTCCTTTTGAAAACTGCGCCTACTCGCGCGCGAGCACGGGATTGTTCGACGCGATGGCATCTACGCCGAGTTTCTTCATGCGGTCGATGTCTTTCTTTTTATCGACCGTCCAGACCGAGACGAGAAGACCCGCCTCGTGGCACTTGCGCACAATGGCGGCGTTCGCGCTTCTGTAGTTAAGATTGAGCCCAATCGCGCCGATTTCTTTCGCGCGCTTCACGAGATTGTCGATATTCGTCTTTTTGCCGGGGTAGACATTGTAATAAAACCGCGCATCCGGGCACTGGCGCTTGAATTCGGCGACGAATTCCTCCTTCACGCCCGAGAAAAACACTCTGTCGGCGACGCCGGCTTTTTCCGCCAAAGCCAGCGCTTCTTTCAGGTTCGACGTGGATTTGACGTCCACGTTCAATTCGACGCGCTCGTGCTTCTTCAGCACGTCGAGCGCATCCTGGAAAAGCGTTTCTCCGCCCTTCGGCGCGTCATGCGAAAGGACGGGGACGCCGTCCTTGGTGAAATTCAGGTCGATCTCGATGAAGTCGGCGCCGCACTCGATGCCTTTTTCTATGCTCGCGACTGTATTGGGCGGCGTTTTCATGCACCCGGAATGCGCGGTTATGAAAGGCTTCGCTTTCGCGGCAGGCGCGGCGGCGGAATCGTCGCAGAAAACGCGCTTGATCGCTTCGAGATAGCCGAACTTGAAATGCGTGTCGGGCTCGAGATACGAGCCTTCCGTCCATTCGTTCCACGCATTGATGGTTATTAGTTTCGGCGTTCCCTCGGGCGTGTTTTTGTCGCACCAGTCCTTCGCGCGGCGAAGAACCGTCTCGAACTTCTCCGGAGTGGAATTCATCGCGGCAGACTTCCTGTTCCCGGCGGGAAAGCGGGCGTTGCAGTCCCACCCTACGGAAGCGTGCGCGAAATACATCTTCACGCCGAGCGCTTTCTTTGCGTTGTCGAAACGGCCAGCGGCCACCCTGGCCCAATCGGCGTAGTCGGGGTTGCCTTTCGTGGAGCGCCTGTGTATGAAATTGTATAGCGTGGCAGAATCGATGCCGAGCTTTCTGACATGCTTCGGATCGAGCTTGAAATCGGACGCCATGATGTGGACGCCGCCGAGACCCGCCTTCACGCATTCGGCGCGGAATGCGTCGAGCGCCGCGGCGGCCTTGGCTACGCCGCCGAGTCCTTCCACAAACGTTTTGACCTCGTATATCATAAGGACGGGCTTCCCGTCGATGCGGTAGTAGTTGGGGCGCGAGAAATACATTTCGATCCAGCGCCTGGAAATCTTCTTGAACTCGGCCTCATCAACCCAGCCGCGCCACACGATGCTGTCGTCCGACGATCTGTTGTCGCAGTATCTCGTGAAATGGTGGTTCGCCCACATGATGAAAAACTTCATCTTGCCGTTGTTCTTCGCGCCGAGAAAGCCCTTGTCGAGGGCGTCCTCGAGAAACGGCCTCTTGTCGTACCAGTACCAGTCGTAGATGAATACGTTCACGCCGTAGGAAACGGCGGCGTCGATCTTCTTTTCCATCACTTTGGGATCTGCCTCGTTCTCGTATCCCCAGAGAGGAACGAGCGGCTGGCGGTGCCCTTCCCACTTCGGGACCGCTTCCCAGACATTCTGCCATTCGCCCTTGCCTTCGGCGTAGATGCCCATCTCGCCCCAGCGCGGTTCAGGCTGGTACGCGGGCCATACGTACGCGGCGATATCGTATTTTTCCGCATGCGCCGCGCCGACGTACGCCAGCGCCAGGACAGCAGCCGTCGCGAAACATTTGCAAAAACCGTTCATTTCATCCTCCTTGTTTTTTGTCATGGTTTGATTTATTATATCAAATCGTCAGCACTTCTGCATTTAAAAACCGGTTTTTATTCTAACGGACGTCGACTTCGATCCGCTTGAACTGCATTCTGCGCACATCAGGCTCGTCAGAGGCCGGCGGCCCGAGTTCGAGCGCCTTGATGCGCACTTTACCCGCCTTCGGATAGCCGATGACCGTGTAGAAGTCGATCGAAAACGCCTCGCCCGGCGCGGGCGCATCGACATGTTCGAACGTTTTGACTTTGCTCCATTCACCTTCGCCGTCGCAGACCTCCACGACAAACGAGCGCGGGAAACCCGCCCGACCGCCGGATGAATCTCCGTCGTCGCGCGCATAGAGATCGATACGCTCTATGCTCTTGAGCGAGCCGAAATCGAGCTCGATCCATTCGGCGGCATCCGCCTTCCCGTGCGCTTTGGAACTCCATCCCTTCGCGCCGCGTTTCGCGCGCGAGAGATTGGAAATGGACCATGCAGGCGGCGCTTCGTGGGAGGACGACGCCGCAAAGCGGATCGCGCATGCGCCTTTTCCGTCGACTTCTGCGTCAATGGCGTCCGGCCGCGCCGCCGAAACGCCGCATAGCAAGAGCTTGTGCCTGCCGGGTTTGAGCATGCGCGCATTCTCGCCCGCGCTGCCGTCCACCGAGATTCTCTCGCAGGCCGGAAGATCGAGCACGGCCGCAGTTCCTTCGGGAATTTCAAGTTCGGCGAGAAGGTCGCGCCCTGCGATATGCCACGAAACGGCGACGGGGCCGCGAGGAGTGGGCACCGTGCCTGACGCGCTCGACACTCCTGCGCACGGGCGGGGACGGAAAACGAACTTTGCATATCCCGGCGCGGTCGGTGCGATGCCGAGAATGTATTGCGAGAAGATTCCGGCGAGGGCGGTGTCGGGATGGGACTCGTCGCCCCAGCCCTTCCTGTTCAAGTTCATGCATTCGTAAGTAGTGAGCGTCCCCTTCCAGCCGGGATCGAGGATTTCAAACCACTTGTGCGCGGCAATCGCCGCGAGAGCGCGGTCCATGAAACCGTATTCCATAAGTCCGCGCACGGCGAGCGCCTGGAATTTGCCGTGCCCCGTGCGCTTGAGACGCGGAGCGATCGTGCGCGCTTCTTCCGGCGTGGCGAAGCGCGTCGCAAGCGCGAGGGCGTTCGCCTCGAAACCGAAAGAACCCGACTTGTCCGTCGCCGCAAAGAAACGGCCTTGCGCATTCCAGAATTTCCGACGGACCGTCCCGGCGAGAGACGCGGCACGATTCTCGTATCGCGAGGCGGCCGTTTCGTCGCCGGTCGCGCGCGCCATCGCGGCGGCGTCGGCATAGCACTTCCACAGGAGAATGTTCATGTACGCGCGCTTCGACGTGTCGCCTATTGTCAGACGGCCGGCGTGCTTGGACGTCTCGCGGCGCTGGTCGAACGTGCCATCGGGCGAAGTGTGCCGCTCGAGATAGTCCATGAGCCTCGTCGCGACAGGCATCAGCTTCCGCAGCGTCGCAGTATCGCCCGAATAAAGGTAATAGTCGTAAAGGACCGGCACGAACCACGCTGCGAACTCGTCCGACTGGAACGGCCCCCAATCGCCCTTCCGAGGCGCAGCGGCCGTCTCTGCATGGGGACAGGCGTGGATGTAGCCGTCCGGCGTCTGGTTGAACGCGAGCAGTTCGAGCGATCCGCGCATATACGGCTCGTCTCCCGGATTGAACGAATAGAAGATGTTGCGCTCCGCCCACCACAGATCGCCGCTCCAGACGAGACGGTCGCGCTTGGCGCCGTCCGCCACGAAAGGACGCGTCCGCGCGAAATCCCATTCGTCGAGTCCGCCCGGCTCGCCGAAGCGGCTCTGCCAGCGCGTCGCGCCGGAAGTATCGGCGATCCACATGCGCCTTATGACGGGCCACGACTCTTTTTCGAGCGCGAGGCCGAATTTCTCTCCAGCCGCCACGGGAACGGAGATTTCGCGGATTTCGTTCGCGCCGCTCTGGACGACTGCCGTGCGCCTGTCTCCGGCGAGCACTTCGAAGCGCCCTTCCGGGAAATGCGGATTTGCGTCGAATTCGTATTCCACGTGGAGAAAGCCGTCGCACGGGGCCGGCTCGCGACGCCACCCTTCGCCGGAAGCTTTCGCGAGCTTGCGCGGCAGGAGAAAACCGCCCGCGCATTTCCATGCGTCGTGATTGGGGAAAGATGCAAGCTGGCATGTCCATGCGCTCGCCGTCCAGAGTTTTTCAAGGCGCGCATCGGAGCAGCGGAACGAGCCGTCGAACGCGCCCGTGCGGAAAACCTCGGCGTTTTCGAGATCGAACGACGACAGCGTCACTTCCGTTCCGGGAGTGTCGAGCTGCACGCGCACGTAGCGCACCTGTCCCTGTATGAGCGGCGCGACGAAACGCCCAGTGCGGCAGATCGTGTAAAGTTCGTGGCGGTTCAGATTGCCGGGGAGGGCGGGAATGTCGACGGACGGGCCCATGTACTTCGCGCGCGTCTCGCGCGTGAAACACCCTTTCTCGCCGAGTCCGTCGGGATGGTTCGCATACGAAAGGCGCAGAACGGGCCGCCCCTTCACGCCGGAAACGTCGAAAACGGCATACCCGCCCGCGCTCGCCGCGCCGAGATCGATGCGCAGGACATCGCTTTTGCCGCCTTCGGGGCAGCGCAGGACGACGGGAAATCCGATTGACGGATCGGTCGCCGCATGAACAAATCCGGGAAACGCCGACGCGGCGAACCATCCGGCCGCGGCAAACACGGGGAAAAAATTATGTTTCATGATTTTTCTTTCTAATCGCCCCTGACAACACGACATTTGCGAACCAATACGATACAAATCGCCAACGAATCGAGATTATATCAAAAAAATCGACTCATTTGGAAAAATTGTACCCGATACAAGAATTTTCCGCTCAAGATTCTCATTTTTAAAACCATTTTAGCATAATCGATGTTTTTATCTTGTATACAATAAAAACGCGCAACATATCGCCCCTCAATTCCTTTCGGCTTTGATGTCGATTGATATTCAAGCTTGACGCTCGCTACAACGAGGACAACAAGCGTAAGTCTCAATTGCCTTTCGGCTCTGATGCTAATTGATATACCCGGTGCAGGACAAGGTCGTCCAACAGGACGACGTGTCTCAATTGCCTTTCGGCTCTGATGCTAATTGATATCCGACGGAACTCCGATAGACAGACCCGGACGCAAAGGAGACCAGTCTCAATTGCCTTTCGGCTCTGATGCTAATTGATATAACTCAAAGAGGCCGAAAAAAAGGAAATCCGCAAGATGGCGAAGTCTCAATTGCCTTTCGGCTCTGATGCTAATCGATATGCAAAGGCTGGCTTGCGCATTGCCCGATGGCTATGGGTCTCAATTGCCTTTCGGCTCTGATGCTAATCGATATGCCTTCCGCCTGAGGAAGGCTGGGATGTTCATTGCCGAGTCTCAATTGCCTTTCGGCTCTGATGCTAATCGATATTTCAATAAATTCGGCGGCTACAAATACCGCAGTGCGGAGGTCTCAATTGCCTTTCGGCTCTGATGCTAATCGATATTTCGATTTGGTGTGGGGGAGAGACTGCATGCGCATGGACGTCTCAATTGCCTTTCGGCTCTGATGCTAATCGATATGCGGCGGCGGCGGCGGCAAAGGCGGCAAAACGCGAGGCCAAGTCTCAATTGCCTTTCGGCTCTGATGCTAATCGATATTACGACGATGTTTGCCGTTGGCAAACCGAATGCGACAGTCTCAATTGCCTTTCGGCTCTGATGCTAATCGATATATCACAAGACTTCACTACGAAGTAAAAAGACAGAGAGGTCTCAATTGCCTTTCGGCTCTGATGCTAATCGATATAGTACTTCATTTTTGATTAGATTTCAAGGGGGTAAAACTGGTATTTTTGACGGCAAGCGAATGCAAACAACCTCGCCCAAAACCGACTTGCTGTTTTTAACGCCATTTCTATGATTTTCGTCAAATTATCGCCCGATGGCAAAGATGTGTTTCAGCTATCTTCCGTCTGCCGTCAAAAAACAATCGTCTCTGACGGCTCATCGCGACGCGATACGCCCAGGACGCGAATCCTATCGCGGCACGAGTGTGAAACAGGATAGTCCACGACAGAGTCGCCATCCTCCACAGCCTCGCCAAGCCTGCCCCAGAACCTCTCGAACTCGACTTCATCCAAGTCGCATTCAAACACACTTTTCTCTATGCGCACTCCGTAGTCTTCGCATATTCTAGCAACACGGCGAAGACGTCTGTCCGATACTACATCGTATGCAATAATGTGCAGCATGGCCGTCCCCCTTATGCCGCCCGATGAAAACGCATCGGTTCTCGTCCCTCAAGCATTCCAATAAAACGGCACACCTCTCTGTCGATGACCTTGCGGATCGTCACCCGACCGCACTCGACAGCCACGCGCCTGGCCATCATCTCGTCAAAAGCCCGGAACACGATGCCGCGTCCATCCGCAGTCAGGTGGCAACCGCCCTCTGCGACACGCTCGAAATGCCGGTCGGCCAGCAGCCGCCTGTGATTCAAGAGATTGAGCGTCAGGCGATCCGCAAGCATAGGTCTGAACGGTTCCATTAGGTCAAGCGCCAGCGCGGGCGAACGGTCGATGCCCTTATGCAGGAATCCCCCGGCCACATCGAGACCGTGGGCGCGTATCGCGGCGGTGAACTCGTTCTCCAGCAATGTATATGCAAACGACATCAAGGCGTTGGCTGGATTAAGCGGCGGCCTGCGCGACCGCCGCTCAAATGGGGCGCCCTTAGGGAAGAATAGCCCCAGCAGCTTGAAGTAGCCGTTCGCGGCAACTCCCTCGATGCCTCTTACAGTGTCTGACGATTTCGCCATAGGCAGCTCCCCCGCCAGCGCCGTAAGCATGCGCCACCCTGCATCGTCCGCCAGAGTCATGCCGCGTTCCGCCGCAAGCCGCTGGAGCGAGCGACGGCAATTGGCGATCTTGGCCGCAGCAAGTTGTCGGGCGAACTGCACGGCAAAATCCCCATCGCGCATCCGCTCGTATTGAAGGATTCGCCGCCCCGCATGGAAGCCACCGTCGCCGTCCATCATTCCGCGCCAGCGCCCCCCGTGCGTGAGGAACGAACATGGAATGCCAAGGTCCATCAATTTGGCCAGCACGTGGAAAGAGATTGAAGGCTGCCCCGCGACGATGACCCGTTCCACATCAACGAGCGGAACGCGCTGGAAGCCGCCACCTCCGGCATGGTCGTGTATGACAAGATGATTTGACTCAAGATTGACGCTAAGCGAATCACGGTTAAGAACAAGCGTTGCCATCCTTTTCTCCTGGCCTGGCCATGGTAGCAGACGGTATGATTCCTGTATCCATCATCCGCAACATCCCTTGATAATCATGACCAGAATCGCGAGGCAGATTACGCCACTCACCCATTCGGGAGTTTTGCCATTGTGGCCATGTGACCTGTGGATGTGCACCCACTCGCCACGTCTTGCATGAATATGACGATGTCTCATTGTCGTTGTCCTCTCCTTGAATGTGTTTCCTTGCCGATCTTAACGTCCATAGTGCCTGTGCCACTGGCCCGTTCCATTGCAGCGGTGGCAGACATGATTTTTGTCCATGCCGCTCCCTCCGCATCTGAAACAGACCCCATGGTAGTCACCAGAGTAGGCTCCCGTCCAAAACCCACGCTTGCCCTTGAACTCGCCCTGCCAGCTGCCGTCTATCCTTTCGCGTTTGTACAAATTCTTGTTCCCGAAGAACCCTTGCTTGCGGATGCGAACAGCCCGGTATCCTCTGTCGTAGTTCGTCACAACCACTTTCGGCCGTCCCCAGATCGTCGTCGTGTGGCGCACGGTCCGTCCCGTACCCGTCACCCAGTTGATGAACGACGCGATCAATCCTGTATCTCTTCTGCTCATGTTTGCCCTTCTGTTCAGATTGTCCTGTTCGGCCTCGCGCCTCGGCACCCACCTCGCACGCTCCGCCTTGTTTGATGAAGACGCGGATAGTATCTCATATTTCGGCCGGAATATGTTGAAGGCGGACATCCGCAGATGTCCGCCCTTGGCTTCATGAGACGCGCGTTTTACCGCCGTCCCAACTCCACGTGAAACGATCAGTCGTAGTCACGTTCATCTTGGTAGCACCGCCTTGGCCTGATCTGCTCCAGCCGATTCGGCAGCATGCGAAGTGCCTTGTCGCCAGAGACAAGCGAAACGTTGCCGTTCCTAACTCGCTCGACGACAATGTCTTCAGGATACTGGTAATTGATGGCACACAAGAGGCCGCGTCCCATTGCTCCACCGATCTGTCTCCGCAAGTTCTCAAGCTTCTGAATGTGTTCTTGGTTGACAACACCGGCCTTGCACTCAATCAATGTCAACACGTAGCCATCGGTAAAGACCAGGTCAATCTCCTGCGCACTTCTATCACCCGTGCCGTCCGCATACGACAGCGAAACCGCCGAACACAAATCCACAAAGTCAGCGCTTTTCCGGCTCTCGGCAAATTGCAAGAGCAGCCACTCTTCAAACCACTCTCCTGCACCAAAGCGAGCGGCGTTTCTCCAATCGCATCCATTGCTTGGGAAAACCGCCTCCCACGCCCGCGCCAATGCCTCCTCCTTTTTGTTTCCGCGCCTCGGACTCAGAATAAAACGCATAGCGTTTTGATAGCAATCAGGCGGAGTCCACTTCTGGTTCTGAAATCGCCTTTCCGTGGCCTTGCTGAAATCGCCTATCACCCTTCGCACCCAATCCTTATTATGCCAGAAAAGTTTCACGAGTTCCCTACGAGCATCTGAGAGATCGGAACTTCGCTTCACCGCCCCTTGAATCTTGTAGTTCCCAAGTCTGACGAACTCCTCGACCGATTCAAACACCTTGGGCATCGGCAACTTCAGCTTGTTTTCAGTAAAGAAGGAAATCACCCGCTCCTGTGTATCGAGATAAAACGGCACGCAGTTCCTTTCACGGCAAAAATCCAATGCCGCAGCAAACATGGGCTTTGTCCCACCTGTCAGGTTCACGCCCACGTATTTACCGTGAAGCTCGGTTATTTTCGACAAGGCATCTCGTATCCCCGTATAATCAGTAGCAGGGACTTCGACATGCCGGATCGAGCGTTCCATCGACGAGCAAACGGCGGACAAAAGCTTGTATTGCTGTTCCGTTTTTACTGTTGTTAGCAAAATGTGCTGTGGCGCCTCGGAGAGCTTTACGGCCATGTAGTTTGGCACGGCCTGTTCGCCGACGAGATGAAGTACAACATCGAATTTCAACTCAACCATTTCTTCTCTTCCTTTCCTTTTATTGAATTCAAAAGCGTTTCAAGGCTGCCGCCGGGGCGGATTGAGCCCACCCACACGCTTGCCGCCTGCCTGATTACATACTGGTTGCACCAGATGGCGCGCTGCTTATTGACGCCTGTGCCGGATGGCACAGGCGAGCACACGAATCCCCAGCCTTCATCACATGCCTTGGCGATCGCCGGCGGCAAGGGATTCCAGATGCCGCCGGGGCACACCCAAATGAAGGCGCGCTTCGCTCGCAGGCACTTGGCGCGCACTGCGCGCTCTTCGGGGCTTGTGAAGGTTGAAATCACCGGACGCCCCCCGCCGCAGTGGGCGGGGGCCACGAGATTATCTTCCCGGCAATGGGCGCCATCAACGCAGTGGGCGGGGGCCACGAGATCACCCTCCTCGCAGTGAGCGGGGGCCACGAGATCCCCCCGGGCGCAGTGGCCCGGAGCTACGAGATCACCCTTCCATTCTCGTGGGCCCCCACCCACTGCGGTGGGGGCCGTTTCGCTCGCAACAAACGCCACAAGCCTGCCGCTCAAAAGCTCGGCATTACCCACGCAATAAGTTGTCACTGCGCCGAAGCGATCATGATTCCAGTTTTTCGGGTTGTCGCGAAAATATCTTCTAACTGCCTCGAGCTCTTCGTAGTTTGAAATCAGGTTGTCGTAGAAACTCGACTGCCATAGTCTCGGGCCAATATCAATGCACTTGTCATATTTTTTAAATTCAAGGTAAAGGTGATTCGTATAACTCTTGAACTTGCCAAGAATGAATGAAAGCCCCACGCCGTCAACCTTCACGGCGGCATGGAAGTGATTGGGCATCACCACGAATTCATCGGCGTACATCCCCGGCGTGTGCGCGGGGTGCGAAAGCCATGCCTCGCGCACGGCCATCCCCAGCGCGTTCAGCTCGCACTTCTCGCCCACGATCGCCCCGAACACGCTCTTGTTATGCGCGACCTGAACGGTGACGGAAAACCATCCCCGTTCATAATCGATGTTCGGATTGCGCAGCGGGTTGGACATGGGAGTTACAAAAACTTCTCTTTCAGTTGCTCGCCAATTCTAGGTTTTCTATGAGCAAGCAAATCGACAACATCGTAGAAATCGTTGTCGGTGTTCCCTGTCACTTCCGTGCGCCCATCCCAGAATGCAAGAATTCGGAACTTTCCTCCGAGACGGACAATACGATATTTGAGTGGGGATGTCTTACGCCCATTAAACACCCTACCCAAAGGATCATGAAGCCGCTTGAGATCATCTTGCCCTGTTCGGTCGTCTCTGCCGCCAAGGGAATCAGATATATCTCGCCGCGCGATTTCAGCCGAATCGTACTCTTTTGCAAGCACGGCGACCTTGGCTTCTGCTTCTGATTCGTCCAACAGGTCACGACAGGCGTCCTCGTAGGCCTGCGGTTCTGTCGGCATGGGAAACGATTCATCGTGCCAGACGAAACTGCCCGCCGCGCGCGTTGCCCGGTAGCCAAGCGTTCCCATCAGAAGCCAGGCGTTGACCGCTCGATTGAGCAATGTCTCGTCCTCCTGCGACAAACCACCAAGTCTATCCGTGATCGTGATCCGACACTTGGTACCGCTATCAAATGCCTTGCGTGGAGAGGCGTTGCCACCTTGTTTATGCGGCAAGGTGGGAATGTCTTTGATCCTACCGTCAACGTCAGAAACTCGCACGACGACACGGCTTGCCAACGTCTTCCCCTGACTCGGCATTGTCTGTGGATTCGCTCTGCCCTGTCTTATACCGCCAAACACACGACGCTCGGCCTCAATGTTACCGCCTACAATGCGAAACCAAGCATGAAGTTGTCCGCGCATCGAGGCAGGGCGAATCTCCGGTTGATCTGTCGCGCCATGTGAAAACAGCGGCGTAATGAATTCTAAGTCAATTATACGTTTCATGGCATCTTCCCCAGTTTCAACGTGTTTCTGCAATATCCTCGGATGTCGGATTCCGTCTTGCCGTTTCGCAGCTTTTTCTTCGGGTCGTCTGGCGACGTGCCTTTGATGACGGCCCACACCTTTGCGCCGATGCCATCAGCCGTTCGCAATGCCTCGACGATGCCCTTTTTGTCTTCCTCGCATCGACTTTTAAACTTGGCAATATCTGAACCATTCACTATCGCCTTGACATTTGGCGAGGCGTTCCAGCGCTCCAGGACGCGCTCGCAAGGTGAAAGCGCCGCCACCCTATCAGCCTCTGCCTTGGCCTTTACCTTCGCAGCAGCCTCGGCAGCCTTCTTCTCATCTGAAAGGCGCTTTTCTTCGGCGACCATTGCCGCGCGTTTTTCGGCTTCGCTAACGTCGTCGGAAACATCTTTGAACCAACCGTAGCCAGCGCCAGTCTTTGCCCCGATGCCGGATACGGTTATTGCTTCAATCAGGACCGACTTGGCCTTTTCAAACAACTC
>Ga0310695_10003467_pt1 | contig 30870 bp, 24 predicted proteins | sample RumenRJG_04DNA_FD_203882 | JGI IMG/M metagenome (GOLD analysis project Ga0310695, IMG submission 203882) | Bovine rumen microbial communities from Lethbridge, Alberta, Canada - RJG_04 (v2) (version 2) | ecosystem: Host-associated > Mammals > Digestive system > Stomach > Rumen | place: Canada...
AACCATCTTAATGTCGGCAATGGCCAAGGAAGTCCCGCCGGTGCTGATGCGCTCCACTCCCAGCACCCGCTTGCTGCGACTGAGCATGATCGTCCATATTTCCTCATGATTGAGCGACCCCATCTTAGCCCACAACAGGTCGTATGCATCCTTGCTGGTGGTAATCTGGAAGTCATCGTCGAACCGCTCTAACTGATAGCGACGCGCCAACTCGAGTGCTGCCAGAATTTCGATGGCCTTGACCTCACCAATGCCTCGATACTTGCGAACGAGGTCACGTATTGAGTTGCGAGCCAGGTTATAGAACTTTCCGTTATGATCGTTTAATATGCGTTGGCACAGTTCCAGCACGTTCTCGCCACGGCTTCCACTGCCAATGATCAGAGCCAGCAAGTCACGATCGCTACACTGCTTGAAACCGAATTGCTTGGCTTTCTCGCGTGGACGGTCGTCCTCGGCCACGCACTGCTGCAGCGGTTTTGAACGGCGGTATTCGACATCGTACTCTTGAATCATAATATTCCAAAAGTATAATACTTATTTGCCCTTGCGCATGGCTATCTCTTCATTAATGTCGCGTCCGTGACCCAGGAGAATCTTCCAGACGTATGCCTTAATGAAGCCTATACCATAACTGCCCAGTTGCACAAAACTCGTGACCACCGCCATGAGCGAAATCTTGAGACTGCGGGTCTTGACCAGCGCACTGACCCAGAGCATCACGGCATAGAGCACCAGCGGAAGAATAGCCCACCAATGCCAGAATATGGCCAAAAGAATCAGTGTCAGACATCCAAGCACGAACACTGCTGGCAGTGCGTGCACCAACTTGAGGCTGTCGGGATAGAGCAACTTGAGGGTGATGCGCGACATCCCGAAAACATAAGTCTGCCGGGCAAACTTCCGCAGACTAGTGCGGCGCTTGTGATAAACAAATGCCTCGCGGATGAGACGAATGTTGAAACCCGCCTGACGGATGCGAGTGCTCATGTCGATATCCTCGCTGAACATTTCGCGGAAGCCCCCTACCCGCTCCCACACCTCGCGCGAGTAACCCATGTTGAACGAGCGCGGAACGAATTTCTCGAGTTGCACCTTGCCACCGCGAATGCCGCCAGTGGTGAGGAATGCGGTCATCGAGAAGCTGATGGCCTTCTGCAAATCGCTGAAGTCAGCTCCTGCTGCATCGGGTCCACCAAAGCAAGGCACATAGTCCTCTCGCAGCGCCTTCTGCAAGTTGGCGAAATAGTCGGGGGGGATAACACAGTCACTATCAAAGAAGATGAAGTACTGGCCGGTAGCCCGCTCAATGCCATAATTGCGAGCAATGCTACGACCCTCATTGTCCTTATAATAATAATGTGCATCAGTCTGTTGGGCATATCGTTCGACGATGTCACCACAGGGCTGCGACGAACCGTCCTCGACAATCATCACCTCAAAGTCCTTGACGGTCTGAGCTGCCAGACTACGCATCAAGTCTTCGACTTCATCGCGCCGATTGTAAACAGGTACTATGACTGAAAAATAGGGCATCTTGTTCTAATTAAGAATTAAGAATAAAGAACCTCAATTCACCCCATGAGTGAATATAGGGACAAAGATACAAAGAATTCTCAATTGTATCAAAAAAAAGCATTAACTTTGCCAAAATAACAATCGAAAAAGGAGACATCCTATGAAGATAATCTGTACCAGTGACTGGCACCTGGGGAACTTATTTAAAAGCTACGACAGGCTGCCCGAGCAAGAGCACTTCTTGCGTTGGCTGCTCGACCAGATCGACGAGCAGCAACCCGACGCGCTGCTCGTGGCGGGCGATGTGTTTGATAACGGCAACCCGTCGGGCAAGGCGCAGTCGGTCTATTATAAGTTTCTGGCCGATGCTACTCAACATTGCCCTGCGATGCGCATCATCATCACCGCGGGCAACCACGACTCGGCCAGTCGACTCGAGGCACCGCGCGAGTTGTTGACACACCACCATGTGGAGGTACGCGGCAACGTCCTGCGACATTGGGTCACTGATGCCGATGGGCAGGGCGACTGGCAGTTCGATTACGACGACCTGCTGATACCCATCACAGGCCAGACTGGAGACCATGCCGTTGTGCTTGCTGTTCCCTATCTGCGCAGCGACGTGGTGCGCGATGCAAGTTATTCGCGAGGCGTGAAAAACTTTCTGTGTGCACTTACGGCCCGCGCCCATGAGTTGTATCATGATATACCCCTAGTGATGATGGCGCACATGTATGCCACCGGTTCGGAAATTGATAGCAGCGATCCCAGCGAGAAGATCATCATCGGCGGCCTGGAACAGGTTGACATGAAAGGATGGGCCGATCACCCCGACTACCTCACTTGCGGCCACATCCACAAGCGACAGCACATCTGGGGCACCGACTGGGCACGCTACTCGGGCAGTGTATTGCCCATGTCGTTCGCCGAGAAAGACTACACCCACGGCGTAGATCTGGTGACCATCACAGACGACCATCGCCCCAAGGTCGAGCAACTGGTCTATACACCCCAGCATCAACTTGTAGTGCTTCCCGACGACAAGGAGGCACTCACTCCAGCCAAGTTGAAGAGAGTTATCAACAAGGTTTTGCCTGACCGCACTGAGGGTAGGATCGACGCGAGTGCGCCCTACGTTATGCTCAAGGTAGCACAAAAGAAGTTCAGCAGCGACGAGATCCACGAGTTGGAGGAGTTGGTCAGCCAGAAGAATGCGATCTTGTGCGGCATTCAGAAGTTCCTGCCCCAGATTAACGCAAACGATACCCAGCAACCCGTACTCAAAAGCATCGATGACATCTTAAACAGTGACCCGATGCCCATCTTGCAACAAACATTTCAGACCCAGAAGGGACATGAACTGAACGAGCGCCAAAAATCCATGCTCAACGAAATCATACAAAACATTAAAAACGAAACCAACGACTAACTACCATGAAACTCTTACGACTCGAAATCCAGAACCTTGCCTCGCTCGACCGCCCCGAAGGTGAAGTCATCGACTTCACTCAGGGCGCACTGTGCGACAGCAACATCTTTAGCATTGTAGGCCCCACTGGCAGCGGAAAGTCGACCCTGCTCGATGCCATCTGCCTTGCCCTGTATGCCCGCGCTCCGCGTTATCCACGCAAAAAGGGTGACCGAAACCAAGAGATAAAAACCTACGGCACGAATGACGAGAAAGTCCGCCTCATACCCACCGACTGCCGCAACATCCTGACCCGTGGCAAGAAGACTGGCTACAGCAAACTCACCTTCCAAGCCAACGACGGCAGCCTGTACCGTGCTGAGTGGCATGTAAAGTTCAACAATGTACTTTTTGATGACAAGGTAAAGCCGTTGCTCTTCAAACTCACCCTGCAGCCCGACGGCACTTGCACTGAAGAAGAAACGGTGTGGTCAGAACTGCCACAAATCATCGGTCTGGAGTATGAGCAGTTTCTGCGCACCGTCCTGATTGCCCAAGGTGCATTCTCCAACTTCCTCAACGCCAATGAAGAAGAGCGTTCCAAGCTGCTGGAAAAACTTATCGGTAACGAAGAACTCTACTCGAGCATCGCCGAACAAATCAAGGCCAAAGCCACACAAGCCAACGAAGCCTATCGTGACATCAGTTCATCGATTGATGCCATCAAGCAAGACCTGCTGGACGAAGAAGCCTTGCACCAGATTGAACAGCAGATTGCCAGTTTAGAACAAGCCGAGAATGAATTAACCTCTAAACTGAAAAAAGTGGAGGAGGAACTCCGCTGGTATGTCGATGACAAGGTCATGATGGATGCAGTCAACAGCAAGCACAGCGTTGCAGAACAAACTGTTGCCAAGCAGGAGGCATTTGTCAACGATGCACATCGGCTGGCTCTGCATGATGCACTGGACGAGGCCATCGACCTGAGACGAGAGATCGAGCGCATAGAGGGCGAGTTGAGCAAACTGCGAAATGACATCCAATCGAAATGCGACCAAGCGAGTCGACAAGCCAAAGACATCGAAGGCAAGTGCAAGGAACAGGAAAAGATGAACAAGACTGCCGAAGATGCCCGAAAGGCCCTGGACGAAGCCACGCCGCACATCCATCGCGCCCATGAACTGCTGGCCAAGATTGATGAAGCCAAGCCGAGGCTTGAGGAGCACGCCGAGGCCAAGTGCAAGGCTGAACAAGATGCAACTGCGGCCGCTCAGGCTGTCGAAGACAACAAGGCCAGTATTGAGCAAAACAAGCAGGCACTGGCTGATGCCCTGGCTAAACTGCTGAAGTCGACTGAAGAAATGGACCGAGAGCGCACGGCGCTAACCGAGCAAGTGCAAGCCATTGAGCACATCATCAACGGATTGCAATCGCAGATTGAGGGGAAAAATGCCGATGACTTGAGCCAGCGCAAATCGGCAGCCGACAAGATGTTGCAAGCCCTCATGCAGGGCATTGAGGTTGTTGACAGACTGACTGAGGCGACGACCGAAAAGCATAAGGCAGAGTCCGAGCAAGAAAGTGTCAAGCAACAGACCCAGCAAGCACGCAATGAGTTAGGCAAACTCGACATCGAAGCCCTGGACAAAGAGGTGGATGAAGACAAACGACTGTTCACCCTCATCACGAGCGAGAACTGGCACAGCCATCGCCACGTGCTCACTGACGGCACACCCTGCCCACTGTGCGGTGCCACATCACACCCTTACCAAGCCGATGACAACTTGCTCAATGAAGCAATTAACAACTTGAATACACGTCTGGCCACCAAGCAAGCAGAACTTGACCGACAGAAGAAGTTTGAGCGCGCACAGAGTGACATCATTCAGCGCAATGAAGGCCTGCTGCAAGGCATCGCCACACGACTGCAACAACTGCAAGCCGACATTGATCGACACAACCAGATGTGGGATGCCCTGCATGAGCAATATTCCTCATGGCCCAAGGACAAGGAGGCGCTTGAGGCTTTGAAGCCCAGCCTGCAACAGCAGAATCAACAAGCAGACGAGGATTTGCGCCATTTTAACCGCATCCAGGCCGACATTAACAAGCAGAACAAACAGAAGGACGATGCCACCAAGACACTGGATGACTTTGCAACAAAGTCGCAAAACACCCTCAACCAGTTGCAGCAGCAAGTCATCGATGCCAAACAGCAGATGGCTGTGGATGAAAAACTCACTGCCACCTTGCTAACCGATCAAGTTAAGAAACAACAGGATCTAGCCGATGCCACCACTAAATGGCAAACAGCTAACGACACATTCAACCGTCTGAACGAAAAGTTCAAACTAGAACTGGGCGGCGAGATGCCAGACGCGGTTGAACAGCGACTGAAGCAAGCAAGCACCGAAGCAGACACCTCCTTGTCGAGGTTGAACGAAAACATCGCACAGTTGCGCAATGCCCTGAGCCTACTGACCGGAGCCATCGATGAGCAAACCAAATCACTGGCAGAAAAAGAACAGGCGCTCAAGTCGGGTCAGGACAAACTTGCACAATGGATTGATGCATACAATGCTCGTCTCGACCGCCTCGATGAAATTGACCTAGACAAAGTGACTGCATTATTGCATGCCACCGACGACTGGGAAACCTTGCGCCAACAGAAGGAAGCCTTGGCCCATGAAGTAGCATCGGCCCAAGCATTACTCGCTGAGGCGCAGGAGGCACATGCTCAGCATCAAAACAGCAAACCAGAACAGAGTCAAGAGCAGTTGCTAACCCAACGGGCGGAATTGCAGCAGAGCAGTCAGCAAGACAAACTCATTGATGTCAAGACCACGAAGAAGAAACATGATGACGCGGTGCAGAAACTGGGCAGCAAAGCAGAGGAACTGAACCACGCCCAACAACTGCGCGACGACTGGAAAGAGATCAATGATGCCATCGGCAGTGATGGCAAAACATTGCGCATGGTTGCGCAGTGCTACACGCTGGGATTCCTCGTCGATCATGCCAATGCCGAGATAAGAAAGTTCAATCGCCGCTACGAGCTGCAGCAAATCAAGAATTCACTGGCCATTCGCGTCATCGACCATGACCGTGCTGATGACGTGCGTTTCACCAACTCACTGTCTGGCGGTGAGACGTTTATCGTCAGTCTGGGGTTGGCACTGGGATTGTCATCGCTGTCATCGCGCAACATCCGCTTTGATAACCTCTTTATCGATGAGGGGTTTGGCTCGCTCGATGCCGACACGTTGGCCACGGTCATTGACTCGCTGGCCATGCTGCAGACCTCGCAGGGCAAGAAAGTGGGTGTCATCAGCCACACCGACACCATGAGTGAGCGCATCACCACCCAGATACGTGTCATTCCCAACGGCTCGACCGGGAGCAGCCACATCGAGATAGTTTCGCATTGAGGACTTGGTGCTCCCTAAAACTCCAAGTCCTTGGAGCATTAGTAGTTTTTTCTGAGCCATTATTGCGCTTGATTTCCAAAAAATGCGTACCTTTACGGCCTCAAAAGTTCAAAAGATGAAAAAACTTTACACCCTTGCCTTATATATTGCAACCCTGACTGCAACTTTGCAGGCATCCATCCCGGTAGGCTACTACAACACGCTGGCCGGCAAGAGCGGACAGGCGCTGAAAAATGCCATTCACGATCTGGCCATACAGCGCACTGTGCACAGTTACGGAAGTCTGTGGACTTACTTCCCTCAGACCGACTGTATGCCCGATGACCACAGCCGCGTGTGGGACATGTATAGCGACTATACCTACTACTTCAGTTCACAACTGGGCAACAGCACCAGTGGCATGAACAAAGAGCACTCGGTGCCCAAGAGTTGGTGGGGCGGCTATACCGAGAGCCAAGGCTACATCGCCTACACCGACCTGAACCATCTCTATCCCAGCGACGCAACAGCCAACGGTGCCAAGTTGCACTATCCACTGGGCGAGGTGTCGCGTGTCGACTTTGACAACGGCTGCACTCGCACGGGCTCGCCCAAGGCCGGTCAGGGCGGTGGATCGAGCATGGTCTTTGAACCCGACGATCGCTACAAGGGCGACTTTGCTCGCACCTACATGTATATGGCCAGTGCCTATCAAGACTACCAGTGGAAGTACACCTGGATGATGGGCAATGGATCGTGGCTCACGCTCAACCAGTGGTCAATCGACCTGCTGCTGCGCTGGGCTCGTGAGGACCCTGTGAGCGACAAGGAGAAAGACCGCAACGATGCCGTCTACCGTTGCCAGAACAACCGCAACCCATTCATTGATTTTCCTGACTTGATGGAGTACATCTGGGGCAACCACAGTGGTGAAGTGTTCACTGGTGGTGATGATGTGATTGATGGCCCACCCGAACTCATATCACCCGTCCAGAATGCCGAAATCTACTTTGGCGAAGTGGCATTGGGACGTAGCCTGAGCATCACTATCTACATCAAGGGACACAACTTGACAAGCAACCTGTCAGTGACTATCTATCGCGACGATGCAGCCATGTTCTCACTGCCCGTGAGCCAGATAGACCGCTCGACAGCCAACAGTAGTCAGGGTTACCCGCTCACCATCACCTACACCCCCACCGAACTGGGCGACCACAAGGCGCGCTTGCTCATCAGTGACGGTGGGTTGACCGGCAGTTTCGGCATGAGTCTGAACGCCAGTTGCCGCGCTGTCCCCAACCTCAGTGCCGTCACAGCCTTGCCAGCCCAGGAGATCACTGATAGTGGCTACGTTGCCAGTTGGCAACCCACATCTGATGAGGTCGATTACTTTGTAGTCAACCGCACCATCTATGATCGTCAAGGTAGCATCGTAGACAGTGAGTCATTCACCACCGATGATGCCACCGAGACCACCTATCGATTCACCGACCGTAACCCCGAGCACACGCACACCTATACCGTGCAGGCCTACCGATTGGGTTACTTGTCGCCCGAGTCAAACGTGATCACCATTGACCACAGCGGCATCACTGGCGTTGAGGCCGACCGTCCGCTAGCCCTGCTGCCAACCGAAGGCGGAGTGTTGGTCAAGTGCAGCGAGCCGCTACTCAACGTGATGGTCTATACCACTCACGGCCAAGTGGTGCGGCACATTGATGAGGTGCGCAATGATGACATTATCTCGCTGCCAGCGGGCATCTACATCCTCACAATGCGCCAGAGTCGCCAGGCCTATAAAATTGTGGTGTTCTAGCAGTCGATTATTTGCATTAACCATCTAATAAACAAATGCTTATGAAAAAATTTACATTCCTGATGATTGGATTGGCTGCATTGCTGAGCCAGCCAGTAGTTAACGCTCAAGAGGTGGTCACTCCCCCCGAGGGCATCGCGCCCGCCATGTATGTCTTCACAGGTCATGATACCTATGTCAACCGCGACAAGACATTTGAGGTGCAGATTGTCATGGACAATGACCAGGTCTATATCCAGGGACTGAGCGAGTATTACACCGCCGGTTGGGTTAAGGGTACCCTGGCCGATGCTGTTCTCACCATTCCCAGCATGTACATGGGGACATTTAACTTCTGGGGCGATGACTATCCCCTGGACTTCGATGGTGCCACATTCACCTACGATGAGGATGCCAACACCTTCACTGCCCCCGATGGATACACCACATCAGTCGAGGGTGAGGTGCTTGACGAGTTCAACAATGTGGTGCTGACCGGTGCTGTGGCCGAGGCTGCAACCCCTGCCACCCCCGAGATCACAGCCTTCACCAGCGACGATTATGGTTATTACGTCACCATGAACATCCCCGTACAGGATGTCGATGGCAATGACCTGTATGCTTCGCTACTGTCCTATGTGATGTACTATCAGAAGGGCGACCAGGTCTATACCTATGAGTTGACCCAGGACAAGTATGAGTTCCAGGAAGTTGAGAGCATGACCGAAGTTCCCTACAACTACACCGACAACTACGATGTGGACGAGGGTGGCAAGCAGGTTTACATCTATGCCGACGACATTGATGAGTGGACTGCCTTTGGTGTAAAGAGTATCTATCGTGCCGGTGGTGAGGCTAACGAGAGCCCCATTTTCTGGTTCCCGTTGACCACAGTCGGCATCAGTGACATCAACGCCGCACAGGTGGCCGACACACGCTACCTTGACCTGCAGGGACGCATGGTCGATGGCAACGCCAGCGGACTGCTCATCAAGGTTGAGCGCATGCACGACGGCACTGTCCGCGCCACCAAGGTCGTACGTTAACACGCCTTTTGACCAACAACAAACAGGGACAGCGGGTACATTATCCGCTGTCCCTTGTCTTGTGAGCAGATGATTTGTCCAGAAAGTGCGTCCTATTCTGGCTACTATACAAACCAATATTCAAGAAATTTTTAGTATTCAACTAAAAATTGTACCTTTGCGGCGAATATGAAACGCAACATTATTATCTTTGACGACACCGAGGTGCGCCGTCACCTGTTGCCGCTGAGTTACACGCGGCCCGTGGCACACCTGCGTGTGGGCATCACCACCATCGACGAGAAGTGGCGTTCGATGCTCGGCGATGCCACCTATAGTTATCTGACCGTACCTTACCTCAAGGGAAAATATCCACTGCGTGCCCGCCGTGACAACCTACTGGTAGCAGGCCATGTCATCCCCACGCCCGAACTGGCACAACAAGTGCTGCAACTTCAACATGGCGAGGCGCTAATGGTGGGTGAAGACCTGATAGCCTTCAATGGGTCGGCCAACGATTTTGACAACAAGCACTGGCGCAAGGTGGTCTACCCCGATGCCAAGCCCGACATGATTACGCGGCCCTATCATATTTTCTTGCTCAATGGCAAGGTGCTGGAGGCCGACTTCATGCGACTGACCGCTGGCCGCTCCTCGCAACCGCTGTCTGAGAGCAATGTGATCATCGGTGACCGTGACCGCATCTTTGTCGAGGAGGGTGCCTGGGTCGAAGGTGCATTCCTGAATACGCACGAGGGTCCCATCTACATTGGCCATGATGTAGAGGTGATGGAGGGTGCTATGATTCGCGGGGGATTTGCTGCTTGCGATCATGTCAAGGTGCGCATGGGTACCAAGGTGTACGGTGCCACCACGCTAGGCCCCTATTGTAAGATAGGTGGTGAGGTCGAGAACACGGTGATGATAGGCTACAGCAACAAGGCACACGATGGTTTCTTGGGCGACGCAGTCATCGGCGAATGGTGCAACCTGGGCGGCGGTACCACGGCAAGCGACCTGAAGAACGACTACAGCGAAATCAAGGTATGGGACTATGTCGAGCAGCGATTTGTACGCACAGGGCTACAGTTCTGCGGCCTCATTATGGGCGACCACAGCAAGACGGGTGTCAACAGCATGATCAACACCGCCACCGTGCTGGGTGTGGGGGTCAATATCCACGGCGCTGGCTTCCCACGCAACTTTGTCGCCTCGTTCCAGGAAGGCAGTGCTACAGCCGGATTCAAGAACGTGCCATTGCAGACCTTCTTCGGCATCGCCGAGCGTGTGATGGCCCGCCGCAATGTCGAGTTGACCGATGCCGACCGCGACATCTTCACCGCCATCTACAACCTGAGCGACCGTTACAAGTAGTTTGTTTCAGATTATAATGATAAGCAGTTCGGCTGGATTGTTGAGAATCCAGCCGAACTATTTTCTTGTGTGTAAAGATTCTCGACTACTTCTTGTGAGCGAGGAGATACTGGGCAATCTGGACGGCGTTGAGGGCGGCGCCCTTCTTGATTTGGTCGCCCACGACCCAGAATGTCAGGCCGTAATCACTGCTCAAGTCTTCACGGATGCGACCAACATAGACGGGATCCTTGCTAGTGCAGTCGATGGGCATGGGGTAGACATTGTTGCGCGGCTCGTCGAGCACCACCACACCAGGGGCGAGTTGCAAGGCTGCACGTGCCTGGTCGGGAGTGATGGGGTCTTCGCACTCGATCCACACAGCCTCGCTGTGGGCACGCATGACGGGCACTCGCACGCAGGTGGCACTGACGCGGATGTCGCTATGCATGATTTTGCGGGTCTCGTGATACATCTTAGCCTCCTCGCGGGTGTAGTTGTTGTCAAGGAAGGTGTCGATGTGCGGAATCACATTGTAGGCCAACTGATGCTGGAAGTGCTGCACGGTGGTGCCCAGTTTGCCATGAGCAATCTCGGCCTGCTGCAACGCCAACTCGTCCATTGCCTCGAGGCCGGCACCACTGGCTGCCTGATAACTGGCCACCTGCACATTCTTGATGTGCGACAGGTTGTCCAACGGCTTGAGCGCCACCACCATGAGAATGGTTGTACAGTTGGGGTTGGCAATGATGCACTTGGGAGCATCCAGAGCATCCTCTCCGTTGACCTCGGGCACCACTAGTGGCACCTCGGGATCCATACGAAACGCACTGGAATTGTCAATCATGATGCACCCATGCTTGGTAATAGTCGGCGCAAACTCAATGGCGGTCTTTGCCCCCGCCGAGACAAAGGCGATGTCAATGTCCTTGAAATCGTCGTTGTGCTGCAACAGCTGCACCACATAGTCCTCACCACGGAAGGTGAAGATGCGCCCTGCACTGCGCTTCGAACCGAAGAGCACCAGCTCATCGACGGGAAAGTTCTGCTCATCGAGCACACGCATGAATTCTTGTCCTACTGCGCCACTGGCGCCAACGATTGCAACTCTCATCTTACAAAGAATTGAAAATTGTGAATTGTGAATTGAAAATATCAGGGTGGCTATCAGCCTGCCCTATGCTTGATTGCAAGTTTCGTGCCAACGGTTTGTTATCAGTTATCGGTTGCCAGTTGTCAGTCGTGTCCGAAAACAGAGAACATTTTGGCTACTTGATGTGGGTGCCCAGGCTGGGTTTAGCCAGGTTGGCAGCATTAGTGATGACCACCTCCTTAACCCCATGATCGATGGCACTAAAGGCATTATCAAGTTTGTTGACAAACCAGTCCTTAATGAGGTCCATCTCGCGCATGTTCTTGTACTGGGTGCGCTTGAGCACAGCGATGACACTGTCGTTATCGTCAACATTGAGCAACACGCCATTCTTCTCGAAGCAATAGATGAGTTTAACCTCATATCGCAATGCCAATGCCTTGGCAGTCTCGGCAGCCATAGCATCAGTCTCGTTGAAGAACAGGTTGCAGTTTCCGTCGTGAGTGATGGGCGCAATGACCGGCACGATGTCATGGTCAAGCAGATTGGAAATCGCCTGAGCATTAACCTGCTTGATGGCTCCTGTCCACCCCATGTCATTTTCACCCAGTCCCGTACGCACACTTTGCATCAAGTTCAAGTCAGCTCCGGTGACACCGAGTGCGTTGACCTTACGACCCTGCAACAGGGCGACAAACTGCTTGTTGACCAGTCCACCATAAACCATGGTGAGCAATTTCAACGTGTTCTCGTCCACGACGGGTCGTCCATCAATGATTTGGGTCTTGATGCCCATTTTATTACCGACCTTACCAGCCAAGTCGGCTCCACTGTGTATGAGTATCTTCCTCCCTTTGATATTAGCGAACTCGCGTACAAAGGTCTTGAGTGCCTCAGGCTTCTCAACAATCTTACCCGAAACCTTGATAATGGTCAATTTCTCTTTCATCACTGCTCGTCGCTGAATTCCATGAGATAAGCCTTGATGAACTCGTCGATGTTACCATCCATCACACCTCCCACATCGCTAGTCTGGTAATTGGTGCGATGATCCTTGACACGCCGGTCGTCGAAGACATAACTGCGTATCTGACTGCCCCACTCGATTTTCTTCTTGCTGTCTTCAATTTTGCGTTGTTCTTCCTGCCGATGCTGCAATTCCTTGTTATACAAGATGGATTTGAGGTTACGCAAGGCATTCTCACGGTTCTTGGGCTGGTCGCGGGTCTCGGTGTTCTCGACCAGGATTTCCTCCTCCTCGCCAGTATAAGGGTCTTTGTACTGATAGCGCACACGTACACCCGACTCCACCTTGTTCACATTCTGTCCACCGGCACCGCTACTGCGGAAGGTATCCCAAGAAATCTTGGCAGGATCCAGTGTGATCTCGATGGTGTCATCGACTAGTGGGGTGACAAACACCGACGCGAACGAGGTCATGCGCTTGCCCTGAGCATTGTAGGGCGACACACGCACCAGGCGGTGCACACCGTTTTCGCTCTTCAGGTAGCCGTAGGCAAAAGCCCCCTCGGCACTGATAGTGACACTCTTGATGCCAGCCTCATCACCATCGACCATGTGCTCGATGGCTGTCTTGTAGCCGTGACGCTCGCACCAACGCAGGTACATGCGCATGAGCATCTGTGCCCAGTCCTGACTCTCGGTGCCACCAGCCCCCGAGTTGATCTTGATGATGGCATCCATCTTGTCCTCGTCGCGACGCAGCATGTTGCGCAACTCCAGTTTCTCAACCTTGTCAATTGCCTCGTTGTACAGCGCATCTAGGTCGCTCTCCTCGATGAGTCCTTCCTTGACAAAATCAAATCCTGTGGCCACCTCCTCGACGGCCTTCTCCAGATCGGTGCAACTGTCAATCCAGAAGTGGAGTGTCTTGATTTTCTTCATCTGTGCCTCGGCAGCCTTCTGGTCACTCCAGAAGTCGGGCACATGAGTTCGTAGTTCTTCTTCCTCGACTTGAATCTTCTTGTTATCGATGTCGAGATATTTGCTCAGCGCACTGGTGCGCTCTTGCAGTTCTTTGAGTTGTTCTTGAGTGATCACTTATTTTAATTGAGAATTGAGAATTAAGAATTAAGAATTTAGAATTAAGAGATGGGGGAGCCAGATTGCGCTTGCGGCTGACACGTCCCGACATTCTTAATTATTCATTATTAATTTAAAAGGCATTTGCTTTACTTCTTGCGACGGAAGTCGGCGGCATACATGGCGTCGATGAGCGGAGCGTAGCGCTTGTTGATGACCGGTCGACGGATCTTCAGGGTGTTGGTCAACTCGCCCGACTCCATGGTGAACGCCCTGGGCAATAACACGAAGCGCTTGATTTGCTCGTAGGAGGCCAAGTCCTTCTGGTAGTCGTTGATGCGCTCCTCAACCATCTTGCGTATGTCAATATTGTTGACCAAATCCTCGATAGTTGCAAACTCGATGTGCTTCTTCTCGGCATAGGCCTTTAGCTCATCAAAGTTAGGCACAATCAGTGCCGAGACATACTTGCGACCGTCGCCGATGACTGCCACCTGCTCGATGTACTTGTCTTGGCCCAACATGATTTCAAGCATCTGAGGCGCTATGTACTTGCCGTTGCTGGTCTTGTAGAGGTCTTTAAGACGCTCGGTGATGATGATATCGCCCGCCTCGGTGAGTTCACCACAATCTCCCGTGTGGAACCACCCGTCGTCATCGATAGCCTTAGCGGTCTCCTCGGGTTTGTTATAGTACCCCTTAGTCACTGTTGGTCCCTTGACCAGAATCTCATTCTCCTCCCCTATCTTGACCTCAATGCCGGGGATGGGGGTACCAACGGTTCCAATGGTGAACGGCCCATTCTGCTGGAAGAAACTGACCGACGCATTGGTCTCGCTCAGACCATAGCCAATGGTGATGTTGATGCCCACGGCATGGAGAAACTCGGTGATGTTGTCACTGAGCATAGCACCAGCTGTGGGAAACAGATAACCGTTCTCGATGCCTATTGCCTGACGGAACTTGCGGTAAATCTTGTTCTCGAAGTACTGATACTGCTTCTCGATGAGCAGCGGAGCCTTCTTGCCCTGGCGCACATACTTGATGTTGCGGGTCTTGCCCACAGCAATGGCTCGCTTGACCAGCATGCGCAGCATGGGAGGTGCCGCTTCAAGTTTGTCGTTGATAGCCGTGTAGACCTTCTCCCAGAAGCGCGGCACACTGCACATGATGGTGGGACTAATTTCCTTGACAGACTTCTGTATCTCGTGGGGGTCTAGATTGATGGCAACCCTCACGCCCGTCATGAAGCAGCACATGCTCCAACCCAGTTCAAACACATGACTCAGGGGCAAGAAACTGAGCGACACGTCCTTCTCGTCATCCACAGGGATGCGCTCAATGTGTGCCACCATGGCAGCGTCGAAGTTGCTGTGCGAGAGCATCACACCCTTGGGCACACCAGTCGTACCGCTGGTATAGATGAGGTACATCAAGTCGGAGTTACGGCCAGCCAAGCGACGTTGCTCGACAGTGCTTGCCACCCGTGCAGCAACTGCATCACCGTGGTCATAGAGTTGTCTCCATCGCATCGACCGCGTGTCGTCCTCGGCCAACTTAACGCGTGGGTCAAGCACAACGACATGCTGCAGTCGAGGGCACAGCTGCCACAACTCGCGAGTGATGTCATATTGCCGCTGATCGCCGACGAGCAGAATGGTCGCGCCCGAGTCATTGACGATGTAGGCTGCCTCATCGCGGCTGCTGGTGGCATAAATGGGTACCGGCACAGCGCGATTGTAGAATGATGCGAAGTGGGTGATGAAAATCTCGGGACAGTTCTGCGTGAACAGGCACACGCGCCCCTGCTCCTCGATACCCAGGTCACAGAGGGCGACAGCCACACGCTCGATGGCGTGACGCAGTGTGTTCCACGACATGCTGAGCCACAAGCCTGACTCATAGTCACGATAACGCAACTGTTCGCGGTCGCCATACTTGGCGGCTTGGCGATTGGGGAGGTCGGCAAATATATTCATACCTAAATGGGTTCAAAATATTGTACAACCCACAAAATTACAAAAAAAGCCCCACTCCACCAAGAAAAATATAAAGTGCTGACTTTTTTTTGCTATATTTGCCGAAAATTAATTGATTGAACGATGAAACAAGAGATTTATCTGGCTGGCGGGTGCTTCTGGGGCACCGAGCATTTTTTCAAGCAGGTGCAGGGCGTGGTCGCTACCGAGGTGGGCTATGCCAACGGGCACACTGAGAATCCGACCTATCAGGACGTTTGTACCGACCACACGGGCTTTGCCGAGACCGTGCATGTGACCTACGATGACGAGGTGGCGAGTCTGCGCTTCCTGCTTGACATGTATTTCAAGGCCATTGACCCGCTGAGTGTCAACCAGCAGGGACCCGATGTGGGCACACAGTATCGCACGGGCATCTACTACACCGACCCATCACAGTTGCCCATCATCGAACAAAAAGTTCGGCAAGTGGCCGAAGAATTGTTCGAGCCACTTGCCGTGGAGGTTGGACCGCTGGTCAACTTCTATCCCGCCGAGGACTATCATCAGGACTATCTGGACAAGAATCCTGACGGGTATTGCCATCTGCCTCTAGAACTCTTCAAGATGGCGCGCGAAGCCAAAGCAACAAAATAATTAATAATTAAGAATTGAGAATTAAGAATTACAGCCTCCCGTCTGTGAGCAGATGGGAGGCTATGATTCTTTTCATTCTTATTTCTTGACCAGGCGCTCGTAGTCGGGGTTGCCGTTGCGCAGCAGCGAATCATAGAGGTTGCGGTCGTAAAGCACCTTGAGGGCCGCATCAAGGTCGGGATTGCGATGATTGACGATGCGAGTATAGGCACTGGAGTCGGCATAGACATCGCGAGCAATAAGCCCCTTGATCATCGTGCGGAACACGCGCTCGCTGGTGCGGAACTTCTCCTCGTCATACTTGACCTTGTCTTTCTCGCCAGCCTCGATGAATCGCTTGATGTCGGCATCGGTCAGGGCAAAGCGGGCATCGAAGTCCTCGAGCGTGGGATAATCCTTCTTGATGTCCTTGCGGTGCTTGTCCACATAGTCGATAACAAACTGGTTGACAATTCCCTTAGCCACCATGTCGCGATAATAGGTACTGTACTCGCTGGTGTCGACCGGCACAAAGATGTCGGGCATGATGCCGCCACCGCCATAGATGGGGCGTTGATGAGTCAACGTTGTGTAACGCAGCGAATCGTTAAAGTGAATGCTGTCAAGGCAATAGTACTCTCCACTCTTCGATCGGTCGAGCAGGTCTTCCTCGTATGCCTTCTTGTTGCCCTTGGTATAGGGTTTCTGGATGCAGCGACCGCTGGGAGTGTAGTACCGCGCAACAGTGAGTCGCATCATCGAGCCGTCGTCAAACCGGATGGGGCGCTGAACCAATCCCTTGCCGAAAGTGCGCCGCCCGACAACTACAGCACGATCCCAGTCCTGCATGGCTCCGCTGAAGATTTCGGCAGCCGAAGCAGAATACTGGTTGACCATGATGACCATGGGCAGGTCTTTATACTTGCCGTTACCGAAAGCATTGGCCTCGTTGCGAGGCGACTTGAGCCCTTCGGTGTAGACGATGAGTTGCCCACGATCCAAGAACTCGTTGCACATCTCGATGGCAGCATTGAGATACCCTCCACCGTTGTCGGTGAGGTCAATGATGACTTGCTGCATGCCTTGCTTGGAGAGGCTTGACAAGGCATCCATCATCTCGTCGTGGGTCTTGGCACCGAAGTTGGAGATGCGCACATAGCCCGTCTTGTCGTCGAGCATATAACTGGCATCGACGCTGTGCAGGGGTATCTTGTCGCGCGTAATGCGGAAGGTAATCAGGTCGGGCGATGAGCCACGGCGCACCTTGACAGTGACCTTGGTGCCCTTCTTGCCCCGCAGACGCTTCATGATGTCGGTACGCTTCATCTTCACACCAGCAATGAGGGTGTCGTTGACCAGCACGATGCGGTCGCCAGCCAGGATGCCCACGCGCTCGCTGGGTCCACCAGGGATGGTCTGGATGACATAGAGCGTATCCTCCTTCATGTTAAACTGAATGCCAATGCCACTGAACTCGCCTTGCAGCGGCTCCTCCATATCCTTGGTTTCCTTAGCATCGGTGTAACTGCTGTGCGGATCCAGTTTCTGCAACATGCCCACGATGGCATACTCCACCAGTTTGTTCTCGTCAACCGAGTCGACATAGAGCGAGTTAATCGCGAACTCAGCATTGAGCAGTTTATTCAAATTCTGCGGTATGCGCTGTGCCTGCCCAGCCACCACGCATGCCATCATAGTTAATGATAGTGTAATCTTTATTACGAAAGTATCAAATTTTAAAAACATATCAATAGGAATTTGTCACGTACTAATGAAAAAACGTGGTTTATCATAGTTTTATTTTATAAATCTACTACTAAGTCTTTCCCAAGCATGGTGTTAATGACCATATTGAGGTCAGCGACATCAACCACTCCATCATCATTGACATCAGCCAAGTCAAGAGAGACATTGTCATCACCTTTGCCCAGCATCAAATTAATGACAATGTTCAAATCAGCAATATCTACAATGCCGTCACAATTTAGGTCACGGGACTTAGGCTCTTCTGAGATTTCCATCATGTTCTCAAACTGATTCCAAGGGAATGCCGAGCGATATATATCTATGGATCCACCAGGAACCAATAGTTCGCACTGTGTATAGTTCAATCCACTTAACGAATGAACACCCTTGCTCATGTCCACTGCACAGATTGGAGGATAAACACATAGACTGGTCAGTCGCGTCAAGGGTGCGTTATTGAACACAGCAAGCCCAAGCGAAACCATCGATTCAGGTAACGTCACCCTTTTGATGCCAGTGTCGGCAAACGCATAGTCACCTATCACCCGCAGTGAATCTGGGAGCGTGATAGAGGTTAGAGATGTATTATACATTGCATAAGTCCCTATAGTCTGTACTTTCTGTGGCAAGCTTATATATTTTAAACACGTGTTGGCCAACGCATAATCTTCTATAAACCTCAAGGATTGCGGTAAATTAATTGAGATAAAGTTGCTTTGTTTGTTGAGCAAATAGGCGGGCAGTCGCTCAACTTTCGGACCGAGAATCACAGAAACGGGGTAAACATAAGGAGAGTAGATATGTGGATGAATTTGATCTTTCATATATGTAAAAGGACTCAACTTGCCCTTATGGTACTCAGAATAATATATCATATCATAAGACAAATCTTCATTAGCCTTGAAATCACAATTAATAGCGTTATAGTTCACCTGTTTCAATCCCAAGCATTCATGAAAGGCATACTCTCCAATTGAGCAGACTCCCTCAGGAATCGTTATGGTGTCTAACCCATGGCAACGAACAAAGGCATTAGGGCCAATTGCTACCACCGATTCGGGGACGTAAGATTCCGCAGCACCTTTAACCAAAGTGTTAGTCGTTGTTTCAATAACAGCCTTGCAATTATCACGGGAATCATATCTTGTGTTTTCAGCACTCACAAAAAAACTTGTCAAGTTAGGACAGTAATCAAAAGCACCATCAAGCGCTTGAACTGACGCTCCAATTGTCACAAGAGACAGTTTATTCGGTGAAAGAGCATCATTATAATCATTAATTTCGTTGATTGGGAAACTTGCCCCATTATAGTCATAGATGCCACCAAAAGCTTTGTCTGCAATGATTGTCACATGATCTGGAATTGTGACCTCTTGCAAACTGTTACATTCCCAAAACGCTTCAACACCAATCATTTGTAGAGAGAGAGGCAAATTGACTGTCTCGAGACGGAAACATTCACGGAAAGCCCTATAGGGGAGCGATGACACTTCACCTTCAATAGTCGCACTCTTCAAGTTTCCACAACGAAAAAACGCTTCCTTGCCTATTTCTTTCACATTTTTAGGAATGTGAATAGAAATTAATCTCTTGTTGTAAATAAATGCTCTATCGGCAATTGCAACGACAGACGTTGGAATTGTTGTTTCTGCACCACCTTTAATCAGCGTGTTTGTTGCCGTCTCGATAAGAGCCTTGCAATTATCACGAGAGTCATATTTTGGATTGTCTGGGCTCACCATGAATTCGACCAAATCAGTGCATTTGTCAAATGCACCTTGTTCAATAGTCTCTACCGAGGCACCTATTGATACAAACGAAAGTTTGGGCCTACCAAGTGAGACACCACTATAATTGCTGCCAAAAGCATTTTCACAGATTTTGGTTACTCCATCCGGAATATAAACCTTGCACAAATTGAATTGTCGAAACGAGTAACTCAAAATCTCTTTCACCTGATATGTCTTATTTCCGAACTTAACAGTTTGCGGAATATTGGCTACTGTCAATAACCTATCACAACCACATACTCCAACATAATCTGGATATTCGCTTGTGATGCGGTACTTGATACTGTCAACTTCGAACTCAGTCCCTATTGTTGTAAAGGCATTAGCACTATTCGCCACTAACAAAAAGGCAAACAGTGTAACATACAACACTATACTATTATTAAAACGTGCCATAATGTGAGTTCGAAGAAATTTAATCAGTTGGTAATTAGAAAATAGCTGAATCCTTAGTGATTATGTAGTGCAAAAACATAACTAATGACAAGCAATATGTATCCTTGTTCCCACCAATTGCTTAGAATGATAAAATCACGCCAATAAATCAATAGGGGCAGCATCGGGAATGTATTCACTGATGTCGTGGCCTAGGGCGTGGAGTTGGCGCACAAGAGTGGAACTGACGTGAGCCAAATGGGGGGCGGTATAGAGCAGAACGGTGTCAAGACCGCACAGGTCGTGGTTGGCCTGTGCCATCTGCATCTCATACTCATAGTCCTGCATGGAGCGGATGCCCTTGATGAAGCAGCAAGCGCCATTGTCGTGTGCAGCATCGGCAGCCAGGCCACTGAAGGTGACTACCCTCACCCTGTCGTGACTGGCCATACATGCCTCAATCCATTGCTTGCGCTGCTCGATGGTGAGGAAGCCACGCTTGTCGGGATTGATGCCTATGGCAATAACCACCTCGTCGAATAGTCGCAAGGCACGTAGCACGATGTCCTCATGACCGCGCGTGAATGGGTCGAACGACCCGGCGAAGAATGCCACCCGGCGCGCCTCACGCTGATTGTCAATGCACTGTGATGTCTTCATCGTCCTCAATCACTAGGTTGTCGATAATAAAGTTTTGTCGCTCCATGGTGTTCTTGCCCATGAAGAAAGCAAGCATGTCCTTGACCGAGTCCTCCTTGCGCAGCGACACACGGTCGAGGCGCATCTCTGGCCCGATAAAGTCCTTGAATTCCTCGGGCGAGATTTCACCCAGGCCTTTGAATCGGGTTATCTCGGCATTCTCGCCCAACTTGTTGATGGCATTGACACGCTCCTCGTCGCTGTAGCAGTAGTAGGTCTCGGGCTTCTGCTCCAGGGCCTCCTTCTTGCTGGTGCGGCTCTTGCGCTTAGCTTCCTTCTTGTTGAGCACGCGGAAGAGCGGTGTCTGCAAGATGTAGAGGTGTCCTGTCTTGATGAGTTCGGGATAGAACTGCAAGAAGTAGGTGAGCATGAGCAGGCGGATGTGCATGCCATCAACATCGGCATCGGTGGCGATGATTACCTTGTTATAACGAAGTCCATCGATGCCATCATCGATATTGAGTGCCGCCTGCAAGAGGGCAAACTCTTCATTGGTGTAGACCTTCTTCGGCTCAAGCCCGAAGGTGTTGAGCGGCTTGCCTCGCAGCGAGAACACGGCCTGGGTTTCCACATCACGAATCTTGGTGATCGACCCGCTAGCCGAGAGTCCCTCGGTGATGAAGATTGACGACTCGTCGCGTCGATCGTTGTCCTTGGGGGCGCGGGTGTCGTTAAAGTGTACACGGCAATCTCGCAGTTTGTCGTTGTGCAAGGCGGCCTTCTTGGCACGCTCACGCACCTGCTTGGTAACGCCGGCAATGGCCTTGCGGTCGCGCTCGTTCTCCTGAATCTTCTTGAGCAGAATGTCGGCTGTGGCCGGTGTCTTGTGCAGGAAGTCGTCCAGTTCCTTCTTGATGAAATCGTTGATATACTTATAGATCGTGGGGCCATCCTTCCACATGATGCTGCTGCCCAACTTAATCTTAGTTTGCGACTCAAAGACAGGTTCCTCGACCTTGATGCTGATGGCAGCAACGATGCCATTGCGTATGTCGCTGTACTCGAAGTTCTTGCCATAGAACTCCTTGATGGTGCGAGACAATGCCTCGCGAAATGCACTCTGGTGGGTACCACCTTGCGTGGTGTGCTGTCCGTTGACAAACGAGTAAAACTCCTCGCCCATCTGCGAGGCATGCGTGATGACCACCTCGACATCGTCGTTGCTGAAGTGCATCAACGGATAGAGTGGCTCGTTGGTCATGTTCTCCTTGACCAGGTCGCTCAAACCATTGCGCGAGTGGTATCGCTTGCCGTTGTAGTAGATTGAGAGGCCAGTGTTGAGAAACGAGTAATTCTTGACCATCGTCTCGATGATGTCGTCACGAAACTCGTAGTTCTTGAAGATGGAGGCATCGGGTGTGAAGCGCACAAGTGTTCCATTTTCCTCACCCTCCTGTGCAGGCATGATTCCCGACTCATGCTCAACAACCCCCTCATGGTAAGTAACCTCGGAGCACTGCCCATCGCGTATCGAGCGGATATAAAAAGCCGTAGACAGCGCATTGACTGCCTTGATGCCCACACCGTTCAGGCCGACCGAACGCTTGTAGTTCTGGGTGTCGTACTTGGCACCCGTGTTCATCTTGCTAGATGCGTCCTTGACCTGATCCAGTGGGATGCCACGTCCATAGTCGCGGATGGTGACCGTGCCTTCTTCCACATCAATATTGATCATGGGCTTGGCAAAACCAGTGTTGAACTCATCAATGCTGTTGTCAACGACCTCCTTGATGAGGACATAGACACCGTCATCGCTCTGCGAGCCATCGCCGAGTTTGCCGATGTACATGCCCGGTCGCTGCCTGATGTGCTCGCGAGGGCTGAGTGTAACCAGTTTGTCATATCCGCCGAAGTCGCTGGGTTGTTGCTGTTCGGCCGTCAGTTCTAGTTCTTCTGCCATATTGTTATTTCATCGTCCGAGCCGATGGCTCGAATTACACGAACGGCACTGCGCCTAGTCGTGCAATGTATCAAAAAAATTTGTGCAAAGGTAGTGATTTTTTGTGAGATTGTCAAAAAATTCGTCGTGCAACGCGAGCCGATCCACGCTTGCCTGCCACTATCCGGTCATAGAGGATGCGCATGACGGGGGCAATCCACACCTTCCAACGCCAGCCATCACCATAACTGTCACGCAGCCCATCCATGGCACAACGGCGTAATGGATCGGCCAGTTCTGGGCAGCCCTCACGGTCGTAGTGCGCAGCCAACACCAGGCGACGATAGTGCAGCAGTCGCACATATCGCTCAGATTGTGGCCATGCAGCATCTTGCACCTCGCTCTGCACCAAGTCGATGACGTGCTCCCACTGACCAGCACGCGAGTGAAACTCAGTGCCTGTGATCGAGTCCTTGCCATTATGGTTGATGAAGACCATGGGCGACTTGTCGCAATAGGACAAACGCGGCTTGCACAACAGTAGCCGAGCACCTAGTTCCCAGTCGTTCCAACCTGGCAAGTCGATATTCCAACCATCAGTAGCAGCAAAAAACTCACGCCTGACAGCATAACGCTGAGTAGCCAACTGACTGTGCAGCAATTGGACGGCAAAGATATCGCTTGTAAAAAACGGTGCCTCGCGCCTTGTACCATCAGGAAAGACCAAAACCGACCGTACTGACACAAGGTCTACCTCACCAGAACGACGGCTCACCTCATCGACATAAGTTTCAACCAAAGTCGCAGCCATCTCGTCGTCACTGTCAAAGAACATGACCCACTCGCCACGAGCCTGACCAAATCCACGGTTGCGAGCAGCACCGGCGGTGTGATGTGGCTCCTGAACAATGTCAATCAGGAAATCGTCGGCCTCGTGGCACTGCTTGAACTGCTGCAGCACCTGTAACGACCGGTCGGTGCTGCAATTGTCGACCAGCACCAGTTGCAGAGGCCGATAGGTCTGTGACAAGACTGTGTCGAGCGTGCGCTGCACGACGGTCGCACGATTGTAGACGGGTATGATGACGGTGAAAAGCATACGTTGGTTTCAAAAAACTTGTAAAGGTACACTATTTTTTGGTCACTAGCAAAAAATCATCTAACTTTGTGGCGAAATGAGGATTTTATTCGTTGGAGACGCCAGTAACCTGCACAATTGCCTAGCCAGGCAACTGCGGCTGATGGGGCACGAAGCAATCGTGGCCTCGAACGGCTCGCACTGGATGGACACCGCTCGCGACATCAACCTGAACCGCCAACCCGGGCGATGGGGTGCAGTGCGCTATGTACTCGACATCCTCAAGGCCTTGCCACGCATGCGCGGCTTTGACATCGTGCATCTGTCGAGCCAGATTTTTCTGGAATTGAAACCACAGAAGGTGCGCCGCGTGTTTGACTACCTGCGACGTCACAACGGCAAGGTGGTGCTATCGGCACTGGGTACCGATCGTGTCTACTACGATGCTTGCCATGACGGGCACACCTACCGCTACAGTGACTATCGGGTAGGTGACCAGCCCAGCCCCTACGTGGGTTCGCCAGAGTATTATGCCCAGGAACAAGACAACTGGCGGCTGCCCCTAATGAAACGTTACAGTGACTATCTGATTGACCACATCGACGGTGTGGTAGCCTGCCTGTGGGAATACTATGAGGCCTATCGCCCGCTGTTGGGCGACCGCCTAGCCTATGGCGGCATTCCCATTGATGTCGACTCGCTGTCGCTGCGCCCACTGGACCACGAGCCCGAGCGCGTCAGGTTCTTCATAGGCATCCAGCGCGACCGCACAGTCATCAAGGGCACCGACCGTCTGTTGGCTTCATTGCAACGCGTGCATGACCGCTATCCTAACTTGTGCGAAATGGAGGTGGTCGAGAACTTGCCCTATGCCGAGTATACGCGCCGCATGCGCGCCTCACATGTGCTGCTCGATCAGTTGTACAGTTACACCCCCGCCACCAATGCATTGATTGCCATGGCGCAGGGACTAGTAGCCGTGAGCGGTGCCGAGCCCGAGTACTACGACCTCATCGGCGAGCCCACACTGCATCCCATTGTCAATGTCACGCCCTACAACGATGAGGACATTGACCGTCAACTCGAATCCATCATCCACCAGAAGTCACTCTTGCCACAATGGAGCCGTGACAGCCGCGAGTTTGTCATCCGCAACAATGCTGCCCAGGTCGTTGCCGACCGCCACCTGCACTTCTGGAACCAACTACTAGAGGAATCATGACACTGCAACTACTCATCTGCACCATCGATGGTGGCATCGACAACGTGGTCGACTTGATATTGCCGCCTCAACCCGGCATCGGCTATGTCGTGTCGTGGCAGCATAGCACCGCCGACGGTCATCGCGACGTGCCCGCCCCGCTGTTGCGTGATGACATCCTGGTGTTCCATCTGGAGGGTCGCGGCCTGAGCCGCAACCGCAACAACTGCCTGCGCCATGCCACCGCCGACATCTGCCTCATCTGCGATGACGACTGCCGATACACCATCAGTGGCCTGCAAGCCGTGCTTGACACCTTTGCATCCCATCCTGGCACAGACCTGGCCACCTTTGTAATGCAGAACCCCTATTGCACCAAGCCCTACCCCTCATCGGCCATCGACCTGCAGCAGCGCCCCAAGGGTTACTACCCCACATCGTTTGAGATAGCTTTCAGGTTGCAGTCGGTGCGCGGCCGTCTGCAGTTTAATGAGCATTTCGGCCTAGGTGCGCAATTGTTTCACTGTTGCGAGGAGGAGATTTTCATTCATGACGCTCAGGCACTGGGACTGCACTGCCACTTCTACCCGACAGTCATCGTCGAGCACGACCATCCCACCACCGAATCATCACGCGCCAGCACGCCCGGCGTACTCATGGGCAAAGGAGCCTTCCTGTACATCGGCTATCGTCCGAAGATGCTACTCTACCCCATCCCAATAGCCTGGCGACTGCACAAGCAACACGGTGCGAGTCTTGTCCATGGCTTGCATTATCTATACAAGGGGCTGTTCTACATTCTGCGCCACCCAGAGGTTGCCACGACTGGAATTATAAAAAAATGACCACAATGCGTTGTGGCCATTTTTGTTGATAATATCACACGAAATCAGATGCGACGAGCAACTGCCGCCTCGAGTTGTGCACCGTCCTCAACACGCTCGACGATGTCGCCATCGCGGATGATGAACGTTGTGGGCACGCCCATGACTTGATAGATGCCAATGGTGCGCGAGTTCTGCCCTTGTGGGTCGTAGACCGTGATCCACGGCAGGTTCTTGGCCGCCTGACTCCAGAAGACGTTATCGGCATCAAGGCTCACTTGAAAGATTTCGAGCCCTCTGCTCTTGTAGCGGTTATACAAGTCGTTGAGCAACTTGTTGAACATGGGCGAGAAATCGGCCTGATAGATGGTGAAGTTAAGCAGCACCAAGTGATTCTTGTGTGACACCTGCTCCAGGCTATAGTTGGTGCCATTATAGTCTTGTAACTTGATGTCGATGAGCGATGTGACCTCGGCGTTGATGGTATCGGCAGGTGCCGATGCAGCGCGCCGACGCTGCTGTCCCTCGGTGAGCACTTGCACCAGATAATCGGTACGGGGGTCATTGGGCTTGAAGGTATAGAAAGCATTGGCCACAGCACCGATGATGCGCAAGTCCTCATTGTCAAGCGGGTCAAAGAGCGGCTTATCGTCAACATACTTGTTGATAGCATAGTAAGCCACAATGCCCTTGGGGTCGGCCACAATCTGCTCGGCGAGTTTGCGTTTCCATGCCTTGAACTGCTCGGGCGAAGCCTTGCCGCCTGCCATCTTGAGCGCCTCCTGGTCAATCTTCATCACTTGCACGGCGTGGTCGCTACCAGCCACAGTATAGTCGGTGCCGAACGCTGCCAGCTTGGTATTGATGGTTAAGTTGTCTAGACTGTCGATGGGAAAACAGATGGCCTTGTCGCCAAGGCGAAGGCGATAGATGTTGGGATACTCTGGAGCATCGGCCGCGATACTGAACTTTCCATTAGCCTGTGTATTGACAGTGTCAACCACAAACCAGTAGCCATTGCTCGACACTTCGAGTACAAGTTGCGTGGTGTCGGTGGCACCCTCGACAGTGCCGTCGACCTTAAACTTGTTATTGCTGCACGATGCCAACATAGCCAGCACGGCCAGCAAGAGAACGATATGCTTCTTCATTGTCATTGTTATTGTTCTGCAAAAATCGGCTGCAAAGGTAGTGCTTTTAATCGAAAATTGAAAATTGAAAATTAAAAATCGGGTAAATTATTCGCCGGCAGTGATGGCGAAAGTAACTTGTTGCGGATAATGATCACTGCCCCCAGCACGATCCAGACGATAGTCGATGGCCTGGAGACCGCCTCGATAGAGGATGTGATCGATGTTAAAGTAAAAACGGTCGCGATTGAAGGTGAACACAGGTCCACGCCCACACTCAGCGTATGCATCATTCAAGTCCTTGCCTCGTATAGTCCGATAGGTGTATGATCCCGGGGTGTCATTAAAGTCACCACACACGATGACATTGGGTGTATTGCCATTATCATTGAGGAAATCTCGCAGTTGATGTGCCTCATTGGCCCGACGCTTGAATGCCCTAGCCAACTTGCTGAGCAGTGAATGTCTCACCTGCGACATGTCGCCACGCGTTTCCAGCTCGTTGCGTGTCAATCTCTTGTACAATTCCTTGTCGTTCTCGTTAAGCCCGATGGACTGCAAGTGCACATTGACGATGCGCAACGGCATGCCTGCCACCTGCAGGTCAAAGGCCTTGGCATAGAAGTGATACTCGCCAAGCATGTCATCTTGCGACCCGACGCCCTGCTTGAGGGTAGTGTCGTTACTGACGGTATAGGGCAGTTTGGACAAGATGGCCAAGTCGTGATAGCCCTGCGAATGATAGGGATACTTTTGCTCCAATTCATCACGCAAATCGACATGCTGAGGCAAGTCGCTGAAGTCCACTGGATCCAGCGAGGTCTCCTGAAGCACGACAAAGTCGACATTCTGGTCCAGGATGTACCGCAGGGTTTTTGCCTCCATGTCAAATCCAGCCACATTAAAGGTCATCACGCGGAATGTTGTGACACTGTCAGCATCACCACGTGCGCCACGCAGTGGCATGTGCAAATGGATAACAGGCCAGGCAAGCACAGTAGCCACTGCCAAAACCAACAGGGCCCGCCACTGCCGCATCAACAGGCAGGACAACGCAACCATGAGGACAACGCCCATGACAACAGGTAATGCCAAGTGAGCGACCGCCGGCAATGCCCATAGGCGCGGATCAAGCCAGCCGCCATAAGCCGATGCCAGCAGAATCAGCGATGTGAGGATTGAAATGATCCCAAAGATAAACTTCATGGCTTGTGAATCACTTATTGCGTGAGGCACGGAACAACATGTCACGCTCACGATCGGTGAGCGAGGTGTAGCCCGAACGCTTGATTTTGTCGAGGATAGCATCGATCTGCGCCTCGGTAGGTTCGTTATCGACTGCGCCCTGATGAGGGTCAAATGACTTTCCGCCCACAGGCGCCCCCACACCACGGTCGCGACGTGAGAAGAGCGAAGCCAGCCAGTCGAGCGAAGCATTGACAGGCCGGGTGATATCGGTGCCATGACGCAATGCGGTGGCATAAATGGCTCCCACAGCAGCACCGCCCAAGTGGGCGATGTGCCCGCCTGCATTGCCGGTGTCAATGCTCAGCAGGTCAATACCGACGGTAATGATGGCCACCCACTTGAGCGACACCTCACCGATAAACAACAAGCCTATCTTATAGTCGGGTGCCCAGACGGCAATGCCCACCACGATGGCAATGACCGAGGCCGAAGCACCAATCAGGAAACTGTTGCCGCCAGCAAAGTGGGGCAGCAAGTTCATGGCCAGCAAATAGAGTGCGGCACCACCCAGTCCACCCAGCAGATAGAGAGCACTCAACCGCTTGGGGGTGAAATACTCCAGAAAGATGCGTCCCATCCAGTAGAGCCACAACATGTTGAACAGGATGTGCAACAAGTCGTAGTGTGCAAACATGTAGGTGACAATGGTCCAGGGGCTGTGCAGCAATCGTGTCAGGTCGGACGGCAGTTGCACCCATGACACAGCATCGTCAACAGCCACATTAAACAATATGCCCACCAATGCCACCAGATGCAGCAGCACAAATACACCTATATTGATGTAAATGATGCGCATGAGCATCGTGCCCTGACGATACTTGCGCTTGATGTCATCAATAATAGCCATGTCCACCTCCCAGCGCTCCGGAGCGCTTCCAGTACAACAAGATGATGATGCCGAAAATCATGCCACCCAGATGCGCAAAATGCGCCACCGAGTCCATCACCCCCGACACGCCGAAGAACAACTCGACCACACCATAGCCCAGCACCATCCACTTGGCCTTGATGGGGAAGGGGAAAGGAATAATATACATCGACATGTTGGGGAACAGAAAGCCAAACGCCAGCAGGATACCAAACACAGCCCCGGAGGCTCCCACAGTGACCATACTGTTGTAGAACGAGTCAAGATACTGGTCGATTCGTCCAGACGCTATGAGTTGCTGCACTTGATCGATCGACAAACTATTGAGTTGTGCAAATGACGGCACGAACATGCTATGCCAAGCGAATTCCCAAGTGATTTCTTGCACCAGTGCCGCACCGAGGCCACATGATATATAATAAAATAGGTATCGCTTGGCACCCAAGACCTGCTCAATGATGCGGCCGAACATCCACAACGAGAACATGTTGAAGAATACATGTGCAATTCCGCTAGTGTCGTGCATGAACATGTAGGTGAGCAACTGCGCAGGGTTGAAATCACTGCCCCGCCAGAAGTGCAGACCGAGCCAGTCTTGAATGTTGATAGTCATCGTGCGCTGCATCACTATCGTGGCAAGCCACAACAAGAAATTGATGATGAGCAGATGCTTGGTCACGGGCGGAATACTCGACCAAAACGAACCTCTAGTATTCATAAGACAAATTATTCTTGATTAGGGGTGCAAAATTAAGGAAAAAGTCGCAAAAAGCAACTTAATTAGCCACAAATCATAGTTTTTTATCAGAAATGTACATTTTTCTTGATATTTTTTTTGTCAAATTCATTCTTTTGCCTATATTTGCCCCAAAAATAAGTAAACACTCCATTAATAAACATTTATTTTAAACTCAATCCATTATGAACAAGACAGAATTGATTAACGCAATCGCTGCCGAGGCCAAATTGACCAAGGTTCAGGCAAAGGCTGCTCTTGAAGCAACCCTGAAGGCAATCGAGGAAACACTGGTGAAGGGTGACAAGGTCGCTCTGATCGGTTTCGGAACATTCGCAATCCAGGAGAAGGCTGCACGCACAGGCGTCAACCCCGCTACTGGCAAGAAGATTCAGATTCCCGCCAAGAAGGTTGTGAAGTTCAAAGCTGGTGCCGAATTGGCCAAGAAAGTCTAAGCCCTAAAGCAAGACAAAACACACTTCGCAAGGAGTAACACACCCCTGACCTGAATGGTTGGGGGTGTTTTTTACAGGATCTCAGGGTTTAACATTTTTTTTGATTTAAAGAGATTCTTTTTAAAAAATAATTGGTAAATTTGTGACTTAAAATCAAACATGCCTTTTTAAAAACAATTTATTAGAACCCAAACACTAAAAATTATGAGCATTAACTTTACCAGACATTCATGGTTGCGTGCCGCAGTGATGTCAATGGCAGTGCTTATGGCAGTAGAGATGCTGCAAGCCGCCAGTATCACCCACAACGGCATTAACTACACAACCAGTGGACAGAATGCAACAGTGGCTAAGTACACTATCACCAAGGCCACCGAGACAAGCCCTGCCGACACGGCATTCTACAAGGGTGACATTGTCATTCCAGAAACCTTCGAATATGAAGGCAACACCTACACTGTGGTCGCTACTGCGGCCAATTCGTTCCTTGACTGCAAGCAATTGACCTCGGTCGTGCTGCCCGAGACTTGTGTCACCATTGGACGCAATTCATTCAAGGGGTGCACCGCGCTGACCAAGAGTCCGATTCCCACAACCGCCACTTC
>Ga0310695_10003469_pt1 | contig 30856 bp, 15 predicted proteins | sample RumenRJG_04DNA_FD_203882 | JGI IMG/M metagenome (GOLD analysis project Ga0310695, IMG submission 203882) | Bovine rumen microbial communities from Lethbridge, Alberta, Canada - RJG_04 (v2) (version 2) | ecosystem: Host-associated > Mammals > Digestive system > Stomach > Rumen | place: Canada...
CCCAGCATGAGGTGTCCGCGACGATTGAAATAGAGTACAGAGATATGACGATTGCCTGTTACGTCAATATGTACGGGCGTGTCGCCGTCCAGACGGAACAGGCCGTGGTTAGCAGTGGCGACATACACCCTGCCGTTGTCACCCTCGCAGACGTCGAGGATGTTGTTGCGCAGTCCGTCTTCCTGGAAGTACTTCTTGATGGTCTTGCCGTCCCAGTGCCACAAACCCTGTGTCTCGGTGGCCAGCCAGACATGCTGGCGGCGGTCTTCCATCATGCGGTGCACGCTGTTCAGGTGTTCAAAGACGTCTTTCAGTTGGTGTGCCTCACGGTGTCCCTTCATCTTGAGCAGGCCATGCCCCGAGGTGCCAACGAGCATGTCGCCGTTCTGTCGCTCCAGCAGACAGGTAATGTAACAGGGAACTGTTCTGCCTTGCAGGTCGTAGGTGGTAACGGTGCGGAATCGCTGGCCGTCGAAAATCTGCAGGGCACCATACATGCCGATGAAGAAACGGCCGTTGTGGTCCTGGGTCATGCAGTTGACATAGTTGCTGGCCATACCCAGCTCCTGGCGTCTCTCCTTTTTATATATACGGAACTGGTAGCCGTCGTATCGGTTCAGTCCGTTACGGGTGGCCACCCATATAAATCCGTCTTTATCGAGATAGATTTGTGTGGTGAAGCTGCTCGACATCTGCTTGTCAGCATCGAAGAGCTTTCCCATTTGGGCATTAGCAGCAAGGCTGTTCATCAGGCACAGGATGCCAAATAGAACTTTTCTTATCATAGTTGATAGTTTGTTTCGCGTTACAAATACGCTGCAAAGATATGTTTTTTCGTTCAAATCACCAAATAAATGTAACAAAAAATAAAGTTTAGTCCCTTTATTTGGGGGTTTGGTTAATATGTGTTACAAAATATAAAGTTTGTGATACAGCAGGAGAATGTATAATATGAATATTATTTGTACTTTTGCAACCGAAACTATTAGCGAGTTCAACTAACTAACAAAATAACAACAAAAAACATGAATCAAAATCTGTCAAAATGAAGAATCTAAAACAATTGATCAGACAGACTTTCCCGACCATCCTGATGCTGATGGCCTTCTGTACCTCGGTGCAGGCCCAGATCACGGTGACTGGTAATGTCACGGACGGTGCTGCGGACCCATTGATTGGTGCCTCAGTAATTGTGAAAGGAAATGCTTCCTTGGGTACAGTGACGGATTTCGACGGTAACTTCCAGTTGAAGGTGCCTTCGGAGTCGACGGTTTTGGTGATTTCTTACGTCGGTATGTCGACCAAGGAAATCAAAGTCGGCAAACAGCGTAGCTTTAAGGTAACGCTGCAGGACGATACCCAGTTGCAGGAAGTCGTAGTCGTTGGTTATGGCCAGCAGAAAAAAGCCTCAGTCGTAGGTGCTATTTCCCAGACAACGGGTGAAGTGCTGGAGCGTTCCGCAGGTATTGGTAGTGTTGGTGCAGCCTTGACGGGTAACCTTCCTGGTGTTGCCACCATCGCTTCTACCGGTCAGCCAGGTGAAGAAGACCCGCAAATCTACATTCGTGGTGCTGCTGCTTGGAACCAAGATGCTCAGCCACTTATCCTCGTGGATGGTGTGAAACGTGAAATCAAATCTGTTGATATTACGTCGGTCGCTACCGTATCTGTGCTGAAGGATGCCTCTGCTACTGCCGTTTACGGTGTGGAAGGTGCTAACGGTGTTATTCTGATTACCACTAAGCGCGGTCAGGAGGGTAAGGCAAGAATTGATGTTGGTTTCAACGCTACGTTGAAGACGGTATCAAAACTTCCTCGTAAGTATGACTCTTACGATGGATATATGATGCGTAATGAGGCTCTCGAACATGAGTTGGCTCTTGGTGGTGATGCTTCATGGGCATATTATCGTCCACAGACCTTTATTAATAATTTCCGTAATCAGGACTATACAGTAAAGCCACATTATGGTAAGGATGGTAAGTATCTTGGTGACTATAGCCAAGCAGAACGCTATCCCAATGTAGACTGGCAGGATGAGATGTTCAACAGAACGGCATTCTCTTATAATACAAACCTGAATATTTCCGGTGGTACGAAGTTTGTGAAATATTTCGTCGCTTTCGATTATCAGAATGAAGGTGATATGACCAAGATTTGGAATAATAATCAGGGTTATGAGGGCGGTTATGCATACAATCGTCTGAACGTCCGTTCAAATCTGGACTTCCAGATTACGAAGACTACCCAATTCAAGGTAAACCTCGCTGGTTCTAATGCTCAGCAGAAGCAGCCACGATATTATTATGGTAATAGTGGTGCTTTCTTCCAGCAACAGAACTGGGCAGGTGCTTACGGCATGGCACCTAACCTTTTCCCTGTAAGATATTCGACAGGCGCTTGGGGTTATTATCCGTTAGTTTCCAACATTGCCAACTCTCCAATGAACGTTGCCATGTCAGGATATACGCTTACCACGACAACACGTATTTTCACAGACTTTGCACTGGAACAGGATCTCGGCTTTATCACCAAGGGTCTTATTGCCCGCGGTACCATCTCTTGGGATAACCAGTTCAATGAAACCGGTCGTGGAATTAGTGCCCAAGATCACACAAATAAGAGAGCCTACATGCTTCCTGAGGATGGTCTTCTTCGTAATGAGAAGCAGATTATGGAAACAACTGGTTTCGACTGGTATGAGGCACGTGACTGGAGTACCGCTGCAGGTGACGTAACCTATACAAGCCGCGCTACGGAAATGTCTCTCCAGCTCTTCTGGGCTCGCCAGTTTGGCAAGCATAATGTTACGGCAATGGTAAACTGGAAACGCCGTATCAATGCTGGTAATGCCGACCTTGAGAATCGTCGTGAGGACTGGGTGTTCCGTACTACCTATGATTATAACAGTAAGTATTTCGCAGAATTCAACGGCGCTTACAACGGTTCACAGAAGTTCTCTCCGGATAATCGTTTCGCCTTCTTCTGTTCAGGTGCTGCTGGTTGGATGATTTCCGAGGAGCCTTTTATGAAGAAGCTGAAAGAGAAGAGAATCTTGGATATGTTCAAGATTCGTGCTTCTATCGGTGAAATCGGTGATGATAACGCTGGTGCACGTTGGGCCTATATGGACAACTGGGAGGCTATCGGGCCATATCGAGTTTCAGTAGATGGTAACAGTCCATTCTCGGGTTATAGACATGGTACTATTGGTAGTCCTGACCTTCGTTGGGCAACCGTATTGAAGAAGGATATTGGTTTTGACTATGCCTTCCTCGGTGGTATGTTTGCTGGTAGCTTCGACTATTTCCGCGATGACCGTTATGATATCTTTATTTCAGGTGGTGACCGTTCCGTACCTTCATACTATGGAGCATGGGTGACCCCGGATACGAATAAGGGTGAGATGAAGAACCATGGTTTCGAGTTTGAGATTCGTTTCAATAAGGTGTTGAAGAATGGTATGCGCTTCTGGGCAAACTGTAACTATACTTACGCTCATAATGAGATTATCAAGAAGGATGACCCTGCTTTGATTCCAGCCTACCGTAAGAAGGAAGGCTATTCTCAGGGACAATATTGGTCATTCATCGACAATGGTTACCTCGGAACTTATGATGAATTATATAGTACGCCTGAGCGCGAGAAGGATGATAGTCAGGTGCTTATTGGTGACCACTATATTGTAGACTTCAATGGTGATGGTAAGGTTGATGAGACCAACGACCAGGCTCCTTATGGTTACACCGGTAACCCCGAGCACACCTACAATGCGACTATCGGATGGGAGTGGAAAGGCTGGAGCTGGTTTGCTCAGTTCTATGGCGTTACTGGTGTTACTCGTGACGTAGGTCTTACCTCTTTTAATAATAAGTTGCTGACAGTGTTTGATAATGGTACATGGTGGAATCCTGTTGATGGTGATGGTGAGGTTGTTGTCCCGCGCTTCAATACGCAGGTATCCTACAATGACGGTACTCAGTATCTCTACGACGGTTCTTATTTCCGTCTGAAGAATGTGGAGGTTGCTTACACTTGGACGAAGGGCTGGATTAAGAAAATCGGTTTCTCAAGCTTGAAGATTTACCTGAATGGCAACAACATCTTCATGATTACCAAGATGCCAGACGACCGTGAGGGTAACGGTAACTTCAGTGGTGGCGGTGGCGCTTACCCGACTGTTAGACGTTTTAACTTAGGAGTTAAGCTTAACCTTTAGTCATTCGTAGTTCATGATTCTGAATTTGTAAATAATAAAGATATGAAATATATTAATAATATTAAGTCCCTTTTGTTTGGATCGATGCTTCTGCTGGCTGGAGGTGCCTCTATTACCTCCTGTACCGACTGGCTGGACAAAGACCCAGAGGCTATTGTGCCTGGGGATGAGACCTTCAAGAATTTCTTCAATTTCCAGGGATATTTAGAAGAAATTTACGACCTGATTCCTAATAAGGAAATGGTCAACTACTGTACCTCATGGAACTGGGGTGACGATGCTGTTCACAATCCTGAGGGATATGCACACATGGACCATCAGGTTGACCTTGGTAACTATCGTAACTGGTGGACCAATGGCCAGTGCTGGCTGAATGGTGCAGGAAAGAATGGCGACTGGGCCAAAAAGTACTCCCTTTGGAAAGGTGCCTGGTACAGTATTCGTAAGTGTAATCAGGGCTTGCAAAACATTAAGATGATGGTGGGTTCAGACGAAGAGCGTGACTTGTTGCTCGGACAGATGTATTTCTTCCGTGCGTGGTGGCATTTCGAGCTGATGTGCTACTTCGGTGGACTTCCCTACGTGGATCAGTATTTTAATGATGGTGATAACATCCCTGAGCTTCCTCGTCTCTCTTTCCAAGAGTGTGCAGATCGTTGTGCAGAAGACTTTGAAAGAGCATACAACCTTCTTCCTTTGGATTGGGATGAAACAGTAACAGGTGATTATTGGGCCAAAGGCCACAACGATTTGCGTGTGAACAAATTCATGGCACTCTGTTACCTCGGAAAGTGCTATCTTTGGGCAGGTTCTCCTCTCATGAAGGAGTTTGAGAAAACCAAGGATGGTGGTGTTGCTATGGTGATGGGTGCCAGTGCCAATGGTAAGACCTATGATTATGATAAGGACTATTGTTTGAAGGCTGCCAATGCATTTGGCAAGGCTCTCGATTTGGTAGTCAAAAAGGCTGTCAAATATAAACTTGTTGAATTTAACTTTTCTAACGTTTATGACCACGAGCCTGCTGAAGATGCTAACTCTTGCTATTCTGACCTCTTCTATACAGAAGGAAAGAACTGGCTTCAGCCTGGTTCAACAGAGGCTATCTTCCGTGGTGTTTCTCAACCGGATGATTGTAACTGGAACTGCTCAAAGATTTTTGGTCCTAAAGTACAGGGTCTTGTACCCCATGACAATATCATCCACCATCCGACGGCTAACCTGATTGACCAATACGGTATGGCTAATGGTCAGCCCATTTATCTGGTTCAGAATGGTAAGCTCGTACTGAATCCTAACTCTGGCTGGGATCCTGAACACCCCTATCAGGGTCGTGATCCTCGCTTCTACCATGATATTGTGTTCGATGGTTTCGACTATATCATTAATACGGATGCTTTGGACGATGATCAGAAAAAGCTTGAATACTGCTCGCTTTACTCAGGTGGAGCCATGCGTGCAGTCGATAATGCTAGTAGCACTGGCTATTTCATTCAAAAACTGGTTCCTCACCAGTGTAACGAAGCAGACAGATGGTGTTATGGTTGGGAAGATGGTCATGCCTTCCACTGTTACCTCTCTTATATGCGTCTGGCAGATATCTACTTGATGTATGCTGAAGCACAGGCTGCTATTGCTTTTGCTGATCAAAGTGTAAAGACACTGAAGACAAGACCTGATTATTGCCCTTCTTTCTCTGCCGTAGATGCTATCAATGCGCTTCATGACCGTGTCAACATGGAACATGTTCCTGATGAGTTTATTAATGTAAACGTAGGAACAACTGGTAACAATTTCCTGGATTACCTTCGCAATGAGCGTGCCGTAGAGCTTTCTTTCGAGGGCTTCCGTTGGTGTGACCTTCAGCGCTGGATGCTCTTGACCGAGGCTCCTTACACTGTGAAATACTCTCATGAGTTCAATCGCTTGGAAAAAGATTCTTGGTACAAGAACCATGATCCAAGAGATGCAAGGATAGAAAATTTCCACAGGGAAACGCTGATAACTCGTGATTTCAAGGCAAAGCACTATTGGTTCCCACTTCCTGACCAGGATACCTATCTTTACGCAGGATTCCCCCAGAACCCAGGATGGTAATGCGCGCTTTGCGCTAATGAAAAGTGTATAGTGAATAATTTGCTACCGCTATAAAAGATAAATAAATTATGAAAAGTATAAAAACAAACATATTTCTTTTGGCCATGATGGCAGCAGCGCCACTGACAGCTGCTGCCCAGGCAGCAGAAGAGGCTGATGCCGCTGACTCTACCGTGGTGAAAAAGAAGGTCCATGTGGCTTTCCGTGACGTGGATGCCGACCATCTTCTTGGAGGCGTTTCCTATGTTGATATGGAAGAACTTTCGAAGAAAGATTATACCATGGGTAGCCTGGAAGACATGCTGGGTCTTGTTGGTGGTTGGAATGGAAATAACCTTTGGGGTATGGATAATAACCGTTTGGACAATGGGGATGACAATAATAACTTACCCGTTGTAATCATTGACGGTGTTAAACGCCCTTCAAATAATGTGCTGCCCTCAGAAATTGAGCAGATTACCTTCCTGAAAGGTGCACAGGCCGTTGTACTCTATGGTGCCAAGGGTGCCAAGGGTGCTATCCTGATTACGACCAAGCGTGGTAAGGTGGATGGCTTGCAGATTACTGCCAACGCCAACACAGGTTTCCACTTCGCCAAGGAATTCCCTGAGTATCTGGGTTCTGCAGAGTATATGACCCTCTATAATGAAGCCTGTAAAAATGACGGAAAAGATCCTACGTACAGCCAGCAGCAAATCTATAATTATGCATCTGGCAGCAATCCTTATCGTTATCCTAACGTGAACTACTATTCAGACGAGTATGTCCGCAAGGCTTATAACCGTTCTGAGGGTACCATTGAAATTCAGGGTGGTGGCACGCGTGCCCACTTCTATACGAATATCAACTACTATCGTGCAGAAGATCTCCTCAACTTCGGTCCTGCCAAGGATAACTACACCGATCGTTTCAGTGTTCGTGGTAATGTGGATCTCGTTGTTAACAAGGTTATCAAGGGATGGGCTAACGTCAGTGCTACGTTCTATAACGAAAATAAGAACAAGGGAGACTTCTGGGGGGAGGCCGCTACCATGCGCCCCAATATTAATGAAACCACTGAAGCTGCGCCATTGATACCTATTAGCATGGTTGATCCGAATGCCAGTAAGACTCTGGCTACTCTTGGCAAGTCACTCTATCTGCTTGATGGCCAGTTGTTCCCCGGTGGTTCATCAACTGCTAAACAAAATGCGATTGCTGATTGCTATTTTGGTGGTAAGACGACACTTGTACGACGTCAGTTCCAGTTTGATGCAGGTATTATCTACGATATGGACCAGTTTGTCAAGGGCTTGTCGTTCAAGACCTTGTTCTCTATTGACTATGCTGCAGGATACAGTCTTTCTTATGACAACGTATATTCGGTCTATGAACCTAAATGGAGTAACTACAACATAGTGGATCAGATAACGTCCGTTACACGACAGGGTGAAGCCGAAAAAATAACAGGCCATATGGGTATGTCGGGTACAAAATATGCCCAGACAATTAGCTGGAATGGTCATTTCGACTATGACCATACCTTTGCGGATAAGCATCATGTAACAGGTATGTTGCTTGCCAATATGTACACGACAACGCGCAGCGGTGAATACCATCGTTATGCAAATGCCAACTTAGGTCTTCAGGCAGGTTACGACTATATGGGCCGTTATTTTGCTGACATGTCTTTGGCTGGTGTACATTCTGCTCGTCTGCCGGAAGGTAATCGTGAGGCCCTTTCTCATTCATTTACGCTCGGTTGGAACATTGCCAAGGAGAACTTTATGAAGGGTACGGGCATTGATGACCTGCTGATCAGTGCATCCTATAGCAATCTGAATGAGGATATTGATGTCTATTTGGGTAACAAATTGTATTATATTTATGATGCTACATGGGGAAGTACTGGTGGTAGTTATTCGTGGAATGAAGGATCAAGTGCAAGCCGTACCTATTCAATAGGTGGTAGTAACCCATCCCTCGACTTCATTCATCGTAAAGAGTGGGCTTTTACGTTGCGTGGCTCGTTCTTCAACAGACTGTTGACAGCTGAACTGACCTACTTCAATACGAATATGACCGGCTATATTATTGACAACCCCACTTTCTTCCCCTCTCATTTGTCGAATAGTCTTTCAGGTACATTCAAGCCAGCAGTCAATAACAACGAACAAAATCGCCAAGGTCTTGATTTCAGCCTTAAAGCCCAGAAGCAGTTTGGAAAAGTTCATGCTGAACTCGGACTGGTTGGTACTTATCTTACCACCAAATGGAATAAATATGATGAAATCGTTGAGCCTACAGCTACATGGAGAAATACCAGTGGAGAACACATGCATGAGGGATATGCACTTGATGTTCTGGATGGCTTGAAGTGCTTGGGTTTCTACACTGCAGATGACTTTGATATAACCACTGATGGCACCAAAACGACTTATAAATTGAAGGAAGGTCTTCCTACGGTGAGTTACACTGGTAATCTTCAGCCAGGTGATCTGAAGTACGAGGATGTCAATGGCGATGGTAAAATTGATAACAAGGATAAAGTGGAATTGGGTAAATCCGGTACCTATGGAGCTCCTTGGACCATTGGCTTGAACCTCACGCTGAAGTATAAGAACTGGACGCTCTTCGTCTTGGGCAATGGTCAGTTCGGCGCTACGGGTATGCTGAACACCAGCAGCTACTATAATATGTCTGGAACCAACAAGTATTCTGTCAATGTACGTGGTCGTTGGACTCCTGAGACTGCTGATGTTGCTACTCATCCTCGTCTGACGACAACCGATAACCCCAACAAAATCTACAACGATAGCAGAAACAAAGCTAACAACGATCAGGCTTCGACCTTCTGGTTGTATAGCACTGACTGTTTCAATCTCCGCAAGGTACAAATCACCTACGACTTCCCGAAGGAATTGTTCGAAGGAAAGGTTGTTAAGGCACTCTCAGTCTACGTAAATGGAAACGACCTCCTCACGATCTCAAAGCATCGTAAGATGATGGAGACCAGTATTGGTTACGCACCACAGACCCGTTTCTATAACATCGGTGTGAAGGCAACCTTCTAATGGAAAGTTGAAAAATGAAAGTTGAAAATTGAAAATTGACAACAATGAAAACAAAAAACATTATATTCTATCTCGTCGGTCTCCTCGCTTTCAGCTCATGCGAAGATATGTTTGAGCCTGCAGATGAAAACAACAGACCGGAGGAAGTGATGTATGAGGAGTCTGAGCTTGGATACGGACTGCTGATTTATGCTTATGATCGTCTTCCTTATCCTAATTTTCAAACTACTCAGACCGATATCGCGACGGATGATGCTGTTATCAATCAGACAGGTTCTGAGCTTTGGAATATTGCTAACGGCTCATGGGCAGCAGACTATAATCCTACAGGTGCTTACCTGAACCAGTGGGATGCATGTAAGGATGGTATTCAGTATGTCAACCTCTTCCTTCAGAAAGTGGACAAGATTAAATGGGCACTCAGTGCAGCTTCTAAGCAGCAGATGTTTATTGAACGAATGAAAGGTGAGGCATACACCCTTCGTGCCATCTTCTATTATTATCTGTTGCAGGCTCATGGTGGCTATGCTGATGATGGCGTACTCTATGGTGTACCCTTGTTGCTTGAGCCTGAGAATGGTAGTTCCGACTTTAACCAGCCACGTGCTACTTTTGCTGATTGTATCAGCCAGATTTTCACTGACTGTGACAATGCCATTAAACTGCTTCCCGCTGATTATAAGAATGTAAGCAACAATGATGAAGTACCTCAAAGGTATAAGGATATGGGTGCCAATGCAGATGGCTACAATAATGTGTTTGGTTCCAATAGACAAGGTCTTGTTTCTGCCAGAGTTGCTGAGTGCGTAAAGGCTCAAGCTGCTCTTCTTGCAGCAAGTCCTGCTTTCCGCGATGGTAGCGGAGTATCGGCTGAAAAGGCTGCTGATATCTGTGCCGCAGCATTGAATCGCATTGACTGGCAGCTTGATCCCATCGGAAACACATGGTATACGCCTACGATGCCTGATCCTGACGATGCTACAAAGAAAATCGATCATTTGAAGCCGAGTGCATCAGAGAGACTTGAAATTGTATGGCGTGCAAACCGCAGTAATGACAATAAGCAGGAGAAGGAGAACTATCCGCCATCATTGAAGGGTAACGGACGTGTGAATCCCTCACAGAACCTGGTGGATGCCTTCCCTATGGCTAATGGTTATCCTATCACTGAGACAGCTAGTGGTTATGATCCTAAGAATCCCTATGCTGGTCGTGACCCTCGTCTTGCCAACACCGTCATCTATAATGACATGGATTTCCACGGTATGGAGGACAAAGATGAAGGACACATTCCTAATCTTATCAAGACTGGTGTAAACATGCCTTATGGTAAGGATGGCAATCAGACCGATGATAACCTTAATGCTACGTCTTCCAAGTCTACACGTACTGGTTATTACCTGAAAAAGCTCCTTCGTGAAGACTGTAATGTAGATGCTGCTAATACGAGACAGTATCACCTCTATCCTCGCATTCGCTACACGGAAATTTTCCTTGCTTATGCAGAGGCTGCTAACGATGCATGGGATAATCCGAAGGATAAGCATGGTAACAAAATGTCTGCTTATGATGTGATTAAGGCCATCCGTCAGCGTGGAGGACTCCCTGCTACTGACCCCTATCTTGAAGCATGTGCAAACAGCAAGGAAAAAATGACTGAATTGATTCGCAACGAGCGTCGTATTGAGCTTTGCTTTGAGAACAAGCGTTTCTGGGATCTCCGTCGCTGGAAGATGGATATTACTAAACCTGTCATGGGTATGAAGATCGAGGTAGACCCCAGTAAGACAGACGGTTCACTGATCTACACTGTTATTGAAGTTGAAGACCGTAAATTCGACAATTCATATCAGTGCTATGGACCACTGCCGAAGGGTGAAGTGGATAAATGGAGTGAACTTAAACAGAACAAGGGATGGTAAGCGCTTCGCTAGTTAAAAGTTAAAAGTTAAAAGTGAATAATTAATAATATGATTATGAAACTCAAGAAATATATATACGGTGTAGTCTTGGGAGCGTTTTCTCTCACCTTTGCATCTTGCTACAATGCAGATAGGGACTTCCCTGACTACGAAGGAGGTACAACAGCCTACTTCGCCTATCAGTTCCCTGTACGTACACTCATACTGGGAAACGATATCTATGATAATACGCTCGACAATGCGCACAAATGCCGTATTTGGGCTACCATGGGTGGTGCGTACGGTGGACGTAACGCAGTAGTTAGCTATAAGGTTGATGAGTCGCTCTGCGACAACCTCTGGTTTGTTGATGAAGGTGGTAACCCTTCATATGCTGTGACTCCTATGCCTAAAAAGTACTATAATCTACTCTCAGAAGTAATTCCCTACAACGGAGATTCTCGCGGATATGTAGAAGTACAGTTCACGGATGAATTCTTCAAAGATCCTAAAGCTATAGAGAATAACTATGTCATTCCTTTGGTAATGACTGATGTAACGGGTATTGACCATATCCTAACAGGTACCCCTCGTGCAGGAACCACTCCTTCACGCACCAACCAGTCGTACTGGGAGGTTCTTGCTAAGGACTATGTGCTTTACTGTGTGAAATATATGAACCCTTGGCAGGCAAAATATATTCGCCGTGGCATTGACGAGGTGACAGAAAAGGTTAATACTGCAAGTCCTGTTACTAATGTCGTGGTTCGTAAGGACTTCTCGATGGTAGATACTGACCTTGAGCATTATAAGGAGAACCCGGTGAATGCCAATGATGAGGTTTGTGGTATCACAACCAAGAACATGTCGGAAGCAATTTTCCCAGTTTCTTTCAAGACTTCAAATGGAACTGTTTCTTGTAATCTTATCCTTACATTCGATGATAAGAACAAGTGTACCATTGATGTTGACGATGCTGGTAAAGCCGCAGGTGTTACAGCCAGTGGTGATGGTGAATACATCGCTGGTGGTACAGCAGATGAAACATACAAAGACTACCGTTGGGGTAGCATGAATGGTCAACCCGTTAACCGTGATATTCTCCGTTTGGCCTACAAGGTTGACTTTGCCGACCAGAATATCAAGGTGGCCACTAAAGACACACTTGTTGTTCAGACCCGCGAGTCAAATAAGAGAGAGTTCTTCACCCCGAAGTACGATGAAGAGTTTAATCCAGGTAATTAATGATAGGAGGCTTAGAATATGAATAAGAGTTTTAAAAATGCCCTCTTAATGATGGTTGCAGGAGCCTTTGCAGTTTCCTGTGCAGACTATAACGAGACGGACAATTTCTATGCAGAACCAGATCCGGCAGCCGAGATACCCTATAGTGATTTGGCTACTGTAAAGTCATACATCAACAGAGACGCATATCCCAACATGTCTCTCGATGTTGCGCTTGCCATCACAGATTTCAAGGAGCAGGGTCTGGCTCATTGTGCAGCGGTATCCAACTTTGACCGTTACTATTTCGGTACAGCCTTTATGTCAGGTGCTATCATCAGCGAAAAGGGCGTGTTGAACTTCATTGATATGAAGGAGCAGCTAGACCATGTAGAAGAGATAGGTGGCGAGGTCTATGGTAGTGCTATTGCTGCTAATACCGGCCAGGCAGATAAATGGCTGCAGCTTCTGACTGCTCCTATCGAGATTGTTGTGGAATATAAAGAATTGTTGACGACTGACTTCAGTAAGGGGGATCCTTATACAGGTACAGGAGGTAAAATCGTCAAGAAGGATGGCGAGACTGTTCTTCAGGTTTCATCTAAGTCAACCGTTATTGAGGGCCTCGCAGTTGAGCCTAAGGCCCGATATACTACCCAGTTATGGGTAAGAGCAGATAAGGGTAAGACGGCAACCTTCTCTATTGTCTTCTCGGGTACTACAGTAGATGGACCTGTCAAAGGAAGATATGTGCTGGAAGGTAGCAGTGAATGGTCGAGAATCACCATCGAAGAAGAACCTGCTGAAGGAGTAGAAGAGGGCTATCTGAGAATTGAGCCTGGTCGTGGTTCTACTGTCTTCGTTAAAAAGGTACAGGTAGGTTTCTTGCCTGACAACCATAAAGAACAGACGATAGAACAGAAAAGAGACACGCTTCGCTGGGGTATGGGTGCATGGTGTGATGGCTTGATGAAGAACAATGCCGGCCGCATGAAGTCATTCGACCTCATTGAGGAACCGCTGAGTACCGACAAGCTTGACGGAACTGATATCCTTGACATTAAGCACGCCACCGATAAGATTTATTGGCAGGACTACTTTGATTATAAGGATAAGACCGGAAGTGAGTTATATGCACCTATTGTCTCTGATTCTGCTATCGCAGCATTTGAGAGGTATGGTGGTAACCCTGATGACCTGAAGTTCTTCATCTGTGAGAGGGGACTTGATAATACTCAAAAATTTGAAAGTCTGATGTACTGGATTGGAATTTGGAAGAATAACGGTGCCAAGATTGATGGTATCAATGCCAGGGTGTCACTTGTCTTTGACGAGGATGACAATTCCGCTAACGAGGCTGCCTTTGACAAGTTGCTTGACAATCTGAAGAGTACTGGCATGCTTGTCCGTATTTCCAACTTCGACATCACTTATCAGGCTGCTGGAACAAAGGTTGCGGCAAAAGACATTACTCCGGAACAGCGTCAGAAGCTGGCAGACTATAATGCCAAACTGATTCAGAAGTATCTGAAGACGATTGATACCAAACTGCAGTGGGGAATCTGTAAGGGCAATATGATTGACACGACGGATCCTGTCGGTCTATGGTCTAATCAGGCTATCAATGGTGGTAAGACTAAAGACTGGGTACGTACAGCTACCTATAAAGCATATTGTGATGCACTGAAATAAAGCATAACTGACAGACAACTGCCAGCAAACTAAAGGATTCGTTCGGATGGTCCTGGCAGTTGTCTTTCAAAACTCTCTCAAAAATATCTTAAATGATATATTCATTCTTATTTATTAACTAATTATTATTAATCTAAATTTTTTCTGTTATGAAGAAATTATTTACACTTTTTGCCTTCCTGGCATGTTTCCTGGGGGCAAATGCGATTACGATTGTCGATGCAGAAGTCGACTTCTCAAAGTACAATGACATCTCCGAATGGGGTTTCCCCAACAGCTGGGGTGGTAGCCAATCTGCAAGAGATCGCCTCTCAATCGTGGATGGTTGTCTGCACTTTGAAAGCACTGAGGCAACAGATCCTACTTGGGACTGCCAGTTCTTCCCCATTGGTTGTACTGCCGAAGAAGGTGTTACCTACACGGTTCACTTCAAGATTAAGGGTGACCATGCCGAAAACATTTCTCTGCTCGGTTTCGGTCAGACTCCTTATGGACAGTTCCCTGTCACCACTGAATGGGTAGAAGGTACTGCTACCTACGAAAGTACAAGCACAGATGGTAACCTTCTCATGCAGTGTGGTGGCTTCGTAGGTTCATTTGATATTGCCTATCTGAAGATTACCCACGAAGGAAGAGAGGAGAAACCTGTAGACTGGATGAACATTCTTAAGAATGGTGATGCCGAGGGTGCATTTGGTGAGATTCCTTGCGCTCAGAGAAAGGAATTTGGCATCCATTCCGAGGAAAAGCCCAATGATGAGTGGATTCGCGAAGCTGAGATTATTGACGATCCTGATGCAACAAGTGGACAGGGAAAGGTATTCCACAGCCTATCACAGATTGTTAGCCCTGTAATTATGAATTCTGAGGGTACTGCTCCTGATGCATCAAACACTTGGCAGAACCAGTTCTGGATTGTATTCCCAAGACCACTTCTTGCAGGTGAGGGCTACAAGGTATCATTTAAGTATAAGGCTTCTGAGGCTGTACGCGTAAGCACTCAGGCTCATAGGATGCCTGGTGACTATCTTGGTGGTGGCTTCGGAGATGTTAACTTCACAACATCGTGGCAGACTTTTGAAAGTAAGGAGCTGACTGCAGCTGGCAAAAGTGATTATCAGTCAATTGCCTTCCAGTTCGGTGAAGATGAGGCATACCTGAAGTCAATCGATTTCTATTTCGATGATCTTAAGATTGAGGTGATGAACCTGAAGGAAGGATTCTTTGCTGCAGGTATTGATACTAATACTGATGCCAATTGGAACACATTTAACTTTGACAATGCTGTTGAGTTCGCATGGGATGCAGATCTTGCGGCATGGGTTGGTGTAGTTGGTACTGCAGGTGACCAGGACAGCTGGGTGAACCAGGTAATGGTTTCTACGAAATATGGTAATGACAAGGGTTTCAAATCTAATACTATAAAGGTTACTGGTCGCGTTAAGAACGACCCAGAGCAGTGGTTGCCTTACTCAGCATCAGCAAAGGCTCCGATTAACCTCCCTGCACGTGGTGTATGGCAGATTGCTGTTGATACCAATGAGGAGTTGATGAACTTCACTAAGATTGAGGGTGAGCAAGATGCAGAGCCCGTTGACATTATTACAAATGAATCAGTACTCGTTGTAAAAGCTGTGGAAAGACAACCAACTGCATCTGAGCAGCCTGAAGATGCTGAACAAGGAATTGATGCTGGTACTGGTCAGACTTGGGATAACCAGTTCTTCATTGTGGCTAACCGTCCTCTGAAGAAGGGCGAATTAACTCATATTGAGTTCAAATATGTTGCTAAGGCAGACGCAAAGACCACAACAAGTAGCCAGGGCGCACCAGGCGCTTGGCTGGGCGGTGGCATCGGTGATGTTGATTTCACTACTGAAGAGCAGCCATTCACTATGGACTTCGAGATTGGCGTAGATGATATGCAGTCTATTGCATTCGACATGGCTGTCATTAAGGATGCTAACGAATATACCATTAAGGATGTTAAGTGGTATCTGAAGGACGCAGAGCTTGAGACTGATGGTCAGACTTTGGAGAACTTGATTAACGCTGAGGGCACATCTAATTTCTTTGTTAAGATTGGTGCAGGTACAGCTCCTTATGAGTATGGTACTGAGACTGGTATTAGCAACGTAGCTGCTAAGAGTGCTAAGACCTCTACTGCTATCTACAACCTCGCTGGTCAGCGCGTTGCTAACAGCTTCAAGGGTATCGTAGTTAAGGACGGTAAGAAGTTCGTGAAGTAATTATTGTAAATACAATAAATTACATATCCTAATGGTAATCGGGGGCATCCTGCTCCCGATTACTTTTTTATATTTGTGTCATCGTGTGATCCATATTAACAAAAACCGATAAAACCCTGAGTGGTGCTGCCATGCTCTTCGAGCACTTGTTCTAAGCTATCAATCAAGGCCTTTACAAGCAAGCTTGCCAGTCCTTGCTCGACAGCTTGGAACAGCCTGCGGCTTAGCAGCGCAACTCAGAAAAACCGAGAAATAGACATCACCCAACAATAATTGGCAGAATGATTCCGTTTCAATCTAAAGATCAAGTCTCTGTTCTGAACAAGGGACGTAAAAGAAACTATGTTCTACTCTTTTAACCCGACTATGACACATGGGGTCAAAGTCGGGTTAGTGCTCGGGGAGATAATTTTTTTCTTGTAGATTACGCAGGTCTTTCCGTGCTAGACAACTGCCAATCTGAGATGGTTCTCCTTTTAACGTCAAAAGTAACCCCGACTTTGATGATTTTTCGGCCATCTGTTTCAAAAGGTATAGCATAGCCTTTTTGATCAATTTGTTCCAATGCCTTTGCTGACGTTTCCGATTTCTTTAACTCAAAGATGTAAATAACATCTGGCATATCTACAACCATGTCTATACGTCCACTGGTGGTCTTAACTTGGGTACGGACATAGACATTCAGCATCGAGAAGATAAGATATAGCGTATACTCATAAAAACCTTCTGCGGTCGCTGCATCTTCCAGTTTCTTCTTAAAGCCCTCAACGTAGGGAATGCCAGCAAGGTAACTCTGCATCTCACGCATTGCAAGGTCTATGTCATTCTTCTTCAGCGCACGCCAGAATTTCAGAGCAAAGCCAACTTGTACACTGCTACCACTCAGACCTGTATATGCAGGAAGCAAACCTTCGGCATAACCAGAACGTACTTCCTGATTAGGAATAGAAAGCGTGTAAACTTGACCATCACGATCGTAGTCCTTGATAGTCAGATAGCCAGACTGATAAAGCAAAGGGAGCACATCCACCATATTCTCCGTGGGTTGGTCAAAGGCCGATGCGGGTACTTCCAGTCTGTCAAAAGATGTAATATCGGTATCATAATGCTTTAACTGACGAATGAGGAAGGATGGTGTACCACTCTCAAACCACCAATTCCTGAGATCACGTTGCTGGAACGACTTAATCAAACTAAAAGGATTATATACCTCCTCACTATTTCTGGTAAAGTGATAGCCATCGTACTTCAGCTTTAATGCCCGATGCATCTCATCATAAGTCATCTCGTTAAGTTCTGCCAAGCGCTCAATGTCTTGTCTAAGGGTTGTTGTAAGTTCCCGCTCTGTAATACCACAAATGGTTGCAAATGCATAGTCCATCGTGACATTCATCAAATTATTGATAGTAGAGAAAATACTCAATTGCGAGAATTTGGTGATACCCGTAATAAAACAGAACTTGATATAGCGCTCGTTAGCTTTCAATGGCTGAAACAGTTCTTGCATTGCCCTGCGTATGTCATCGAGTCTGTCTTGCTCGTGAAGGACTTCCAACAGCGGAGCATCATATTCATCAACGATGACCACCACTTGCTTTCCTGTCTGATTAGCGGCTCTCATAATCAGCCCCGACAGAACCTCACCTGGTGCAACTTCCGTTTGAGAGCTACCATATAGTTTCTGATAGGGTTCAAGTATCAGTAAGAGTTTACGGTGCAATTCTGTCATGTCTGAAGCATTTTTAGCGCTGCTCAGATCAAGACGAAACACTGGATACTCCGTCCAGTCCTTCTCAAGCTCCATGATTTTCAGTCCTTCGAACATCTCGCGTTCCCCTTGGAAATAAGATTCCAGTGTAGAAGTAAGAAGCGACTTACCGAAACGTCTTGGACGGCTCAGAAAGATAAAGGTTCCATAATGGGCCAACTGCCAAACCAAATCGGTCTTGTCCACATACACCATACCCTCGCTGATGATTCGCGAGAACGTCTGAATGCCTATAGGATACCTGCGTCCTGTCATATCTTCTCTCATTAACACGTGCAAAGATAAACAATCTTTTCTTTACTTCCAAACAATTCTACAAAAAAGTAAAAAGAGCTTCACTTGTTAACTCTGGTACATTATATTAACAAAAACCGAGAAAAAGACATCCCCCAACAATAATTGCCAGAATGATTCCGTTTTAATCCAAAAAGCAATGATGAAAATAGTTGATACACCAAATCTAAATGCTGAACAGTTGTTGCAACTAAAATCGTATGTCTATGACATTATAGGATGTTGTCAGGAAGTTCATCGGGAGTTAGGTCCTTGGCTGAATGAATATGTATATCAGGAAGCTTTGAAAGTATCATTGGAGGAAAAGCAAGTTCCTTTTGTAAAGGAGTACTATTTCCAGGTTTCATATCATGGGCATCCCTTGTCACACAAACACTATATGGATTTTCTGTGTAAAGGGAATGTGGCAGTGGAATGTAAAGCCATTACATCTATAGGTGGTGAGCAACGTCAACAACTATGGAATTACATGAGGCTGACCAATACCCCAATAGGTATCTTGTTTAACTTCGCTCCTGTGAGAGACCAATGTGAGAAGTATTATTATGACCAGAAAACTAAAACTATTACTGCATTTTAGTTTTTCTTGGTTTTTCTGAGCTGTGCTGCTAAGCCGTAGGCTGTTCCAAACTGTCAGGCAAGGACTGGCAAGCTTGCTTGTAAAGGCCTTGATTGATAGCTTAGAACGATTGCTCGAAGAGCATAGCAGCACAGCTCAGGGTTTTAATAGGTTTTTGTTGATAGAGTATCTGTGAGGGTGTTACACCAGAAAAAGAAAATGAGACATGTGCTGTGGGGTGTCTCATTTTTTTTGTTTACCTTTGCACCCGAAAATATAAAACTGTCAAAGATATTATGTACAAGAACCTATTCGTGACAGCAGCCCTCATGGCAGCTAGTCTACAAATGAATGCACAAACGCTTGCACCGGATGTGAAGAGCTCTAATAACAACCCCATCAGTGCCAACGTATTCTGTGCTGACCCAACAGCACTGGAGTACAACGGCCGTCTTTATGTCTATGGTACTAATGACCACCAGCAGTTTATTGCCCAAGGTAAAACAGGCGATAATGACTATGGTGAAATCAAGTCCATCGTGGTGTTCTCGACAGATGATATGGTGAACTGGACTTTCCATGGTACCATTGATACGCAGAAGATCTGTTCAGGATGGCAGCCGAGTGCATGGTACAAGGGCTATGGCGTCTCGTGGGCACCATCCGTTACTTGGCGTACTCAGCGTCGCACCAAGAAGGATGAGTTCTTCCTGTACTTCTGCAATAGCAGTCATGGTGTAGGCGTGTTGAAAGCGGAGTCACCCTTAGGTCCTTGGACATCGCCTAACACGGAACTGATGGTTACATATGATACACCGGGTGCAAACCCGTCAGATACCAATGCCAATTTCGACCCAGGTGTGACGGTTGACGACAATGGCGTAGGCTGGCTTGCTTTCGGTGGCCTTGGCCCAAGTACATTGATGCCTGAGGCTGCTCGTATTATCAAGTTAAAGCCATCGATGTTCGTAGTAGACGGCTCAGCTGTCCAGATTCATGCACCCTACCATTTTGAAGCTAACGAGCTGAACGTTATTGGTGGCAAGTATGTCTATACCTACTGCTCGAACTGGGCATCACGTAATGATTGGAACACTTACAAAACTGAGCACGGCATCACTGTCAGTGCACCGGGTGGAGGCACCATGTGCTACATGGTTAGCGACAATCCCTCAGACCCCGACTCTTGGGTTTTCAAGGGCTATTATGGGCCAGGTGTTTCAGGCAATAACCATTCGCACCTGCAGAAATTCCAGGGTAACTACTATCATATCTACCACAACCATGGAAGCATCTTGTTGGATGTTATGAAACAGAAGGGTATCGTAGACAAGAATGCTGGCGACTACCGTTCTATTTGTGTGAACAAAGCGACAGTAGACGAATCAACGGCAACAATTAGCCCAGTCTCATTGACTAATGCGGGCGTTACACAGATTAAGAATATGAACCCATACGAGCTGCAGCAGATGGAGACCATGGCAAACAGTGGCGGCATAGAATATGAGGATTTTACCAACATCATCCAGAATATCTCAATTAGCACATTGGGCAACGATGCTTCAAGAAATATGCAAGTGAAGATGAAGAAAGGCTCATGGATTAATGTCCGCAAGGTAGACTTTGGTACGGCCGGTGCTGACAAAATTATTCTGCGTGCCAAGGGCACGGGTACGATAGACATCCGTATTGCTTCCAGTCCTTCTAACTCTGGAAACACTGTTGCTACCTTAGAGTTCTCATCTACTGATATGGAGGACCATGTTATTGAGTTTCCTGCTGATAAACTGGAGCAGTTCAAGGGCGTGAAGAATAACCTCTATTTTGTTGTCACAGCAGCAGACAATGTCTACGTAGACTCTTGGCAGTTTACTGAAGCAGACCCATCTGGCATCCAGGAAATGTCCAATAGTAAACGGTTAAATAGTAAAATGTATGACTTGTCTGGTCGTAAGCTTTCAGGTGCCCAGCAGCATCGTGGCATTGTCATTGAGCAGTATACCGATGAAAACGGTGTAAGGCATAGTCGAAAGGTCCTGTCAAGTAAGGAATAAACAAATAGGGGCGACACTTGAGTGCCGCCCCTATTTATTTGATTTATCTTTATTATCTAATCATTATTTTTCTGGAATGCCCATTAGCACTCTTCTCAATACAAACTCCGTGTGGGGTTTCTAAGCGTCGTCCCTGTAGATCGTAATAAGTCTTGGGACCATCCTCATCTGCCTTTTCTATATTCTCGATGGCCGTGCTACCTTTGTCAATCATAAAGATATATGTATTTAGACTATAGGCAGGCATCTCGACGGTTATTTCGTTTGTGGATTCGTCAATGTTAATAGGTGTCTTCTGGCATAGCTGATCCTTCTCGTTGCCAGTGGATAGCCAATGGGTACCACTTTTTACCTTGACAGGTAGGGTGAGGTGTAAATTGTGAGTGTATTTCGTCGTGTCAATAGCCATAACAATGAGTGAGTCCCCTTTTTGATAAGCAGAATATTCAAAACTTGCACCTTCACCAGAGGTTTTGTCCTTAGAGGTCTCTAAACGAGTAGAACCTGTGACGTTTCGGGAAAAATGTGACATGACGTAGGCACGAGGCAACAGTTGATTTTTTATATTTCCTGGGTCGTTGCAGGTTCTCTTTGTTCCATCTGCTTCTTCAAGCGTCCATGACTCACCAGTGCCAACAAAGGCCCAATGAGCGCGCATGTACCAATAGATATAGCCCGTACAGCCAGCCAACATACACTCATTGAGTTCTTCTGCAAAAATCAACTGCTCATGCCAAGTAGGCAGATGGTCGATATGGTCTGTTGTAGAATGTTCTGTCATCCAAACCTCTTTGCCATACTTAAGAGGAAGAACGGCAGAATTCTTCATATATTGGAGTGGAGCATGACCATAGAGGTGACCTGCCACGATATCAATTTGCTCGCGGCACGTTTCATCTTCCATGAGTGGGTCGGTATAGTTCTGAGTAAATCCTAAGCTCTCGCCACTGATAAGTTTGACACCAGGATAGGTCTCGCGGTCGAGCATGTAAGCGTAGTTTTTAACAAGCTTTACTAAGTCCTGTGGATCGTAGAGACAACCGGAATAGCTGACCCACCAGTCGGGCTCGTTCTGGAGAGATACGGCGTCAACGGCAACACCTTGGTTCTTCATCCATTTCAGGAAAGAGTTCAGCCACGGGAAGAACTTCTCATAGCAGTCTTCACGCAATTTACCTCGCTGATTGCCTTGATCGGCGGAATTGCCGCCTTGTGCAGTACCATTGGTCTTGAATTCACCAGGGGGTGACCATGGGGTACCGAAAACAATACCACCTTGCTTCTTGACGTACTTGGCAGATAGCAGAGAGCCATTCCAGTCGTAATCTCCCCCCTGGTCTGCTTTGTCTTCCAAATTTGGAGAAATCTCCATACGCATGATGTTCAATCCGATGCCCTGTCTCTTGCTGTAAAGCAGTTGAACGGGTGTGATGTCATCACCAAACGGTTTCATGGCACCATCGCAGCAGGCAGCACCGAAGCCGGTAATGTGTTGTTTCGGATTGTTTTTAACAATAATCTCGATGGTTGCTGCATGTATACTTATAGCGGTAGCCAGTCCGATGATTGAAAGTAAAAATCTTTTCATTGATAATAATGTATTAATTAGTTGTTAGTATCTCCTTCTTGGTTTTCGGCGGCAAAGTTACTAAAAAAATAGGTGTCGAACAAAATGTATTGCTGCTTTTTGTGACGCCTTCTGTCGAGTTGATACACCAGAAAAAGATTATGAGACATTTAACTTTTGGCTATTACATAGATTTTGAGTATCTTTGCACCTAAATAGATAATAACAACCAATCAATTACTAACAACAATGAAAAAGACATTCATTATCAGCTTGCTTCTAGCTGTTCTGCCTGCACTCAAGATGCAGGCCGCTGTAGACCCTAACTTCTACATCTTCCTTTGTTTCGGACAATCTAACATGGAAGGCAATGCCCGTCCAGAGGCTGCCGACTTGGCAAGCCCAGGTCCTCGTTTCCTATTGATGCCTGCCGTGGACTTCCCCGCTGTTGGAGACCGTCCTGCCCGTAAGATGGGGGAGTGGTGTGAGGCATCGGCACCTTTGTGTCGTCCCAACACCGGTCTGACTCCTGCCGACTGGTTCGGCCGTACCATGGTGGCTTCTACACCTAATAACATCAAGATTGGTGTGATCCACGTCGCTATCGGTGGTATTGATATCAAGGGTTTCCTGCCCGACAGCATTAAAGAGTATGCTGAGAAGAAGGCTCCAGGTTGGATGAAGGGCATGTTGGCCGCTTACGACAACAACCCCTACAAGCGTATGGTGGAGCTGGCTAAGAAGGCCCAGAAGGACGGTGTCATCAAGGGTATCCTGATGCACCAAGGCGAGACCAATACTGGTGATCCCAAGTGGGCTGGCATGGTGAAGCAGGTCTATGAGAACCTCTGTGGTGACCTGCAGCTGAAGCCCGAGGAGGTGAACCTCTATGTAGGTAACATTGTACAGGCTGGTGGTAAGGGTGTCTGCATCGGTTGCAAGAAGCAGATTGACGAACTGCCCCAGACCATTCATACCTGTCAGGTCATCTCTTCTGACGACTGCTCTAACGGTCCCGACCGCCTGCACTTCGATGCTGCTGGCTATCGTGAGCTGGGTTGCCGCTATGCTGAGGCTGTTGCCCGTCACCTTGGTTTCGAGCCCAAGCGTCCCAAGGATATGCCTGTTGCCAAGAAGATTGAGATTCCTGCAGATGCCGTGACGGTAGAGAATGCCATCCCCGGCAATGAGTTCCCCAAGATTGACAAGCAGCGTCGTGCCTATTTCCGCATCCAGGCTCCTGAGGCTCGCAAGGTCGTTGTAGACATCTGCAGCAAGAAATATGAGATGCAGCCCGACGGTAAGGGTGGCTTCATGGCTGTCACCGATCCGCTGCCCGTGGGCTTCCACTACTACTTCATGAACATCGACGGTGTGAACTTCATCGACCCCGCCAGTGAGACTTACTTCGGCTGCAACCGCGAGGCTGGTGGTCTGGAAGTTCCCGAAGGTCCCGAGGGCGACTACTATCGTCCACAGGTGGGCATTCCTCATGGTCAGGTGCGCAGCATCTACTACCACAGTCCCAACTCTAAGTTCGGTGAGTGGCGTCACGCTCTGGTATATACTCCTGCCGAGTATGAGAAGGGTAAGAAGAAGTACCCCGTGCTGTACCTGCAGCATGGCATGGGTGAGGGTGAGACCAGCTGGATGCTCCAGGGTAAGATGCAGCACATCATGGACAACGCCATCGCCAAGGGCGAGGCTGTTCCTATGATAGTGGTCATGGAGAGCGGTGATATCAAGCAGCCTTTCGGTGGTGGTAACAACCAGGCAGGCCGTAGCGAGTACGGTGCTTCGTTCTATCCCGTGCTGCTGAACGACCTGATTCCTTATATCGATGCCAACTTCCGTACGAAGGCTGACCGTGAGAACCGTGCGATGGCAGGTCTGTCATGGGGTGGTCACCAGACCTTCGATATTGTCTTCAACAACATGGACAAGTTCGCCTGGATTGGTACCTTCAGCGGTGCTATCTTCGGTCTCGACGTGAAGACGGCCTACAATGGCGTGTTTACGAATGCCGACGAGTTCAACAAGAAGATTCACTACATGTATATGAACTGGGGCTCTGAGGACTTTATCAAGAGCCAGCCCATCGTTGACGGCCTGCGTGGCCTGGGCATCAAGGTAGACTCTTCAGTCTCTGAGGGTACTGGTCATGAGTTCCTGACCTGGCGTCGCGGACTCCACGAGTTCATTCCTCATCTGTTTAAGAAGTAATTAAGTCAAGAATTTGAGAATTATAGAATGACGATACGTATTAAAACGATTCTTTTAACGCTGCTGGCATTCATGGCGATTCTGCCCATGAATGCCACAGAGCGTTTTGTGTTCTTTGAGTCAAAGGCAGGCGCTCTGTCGCTGAAGGGTGCTACCATCGGTTATAGTGACCAGGAACCTAAGGCGGTACAGATAGCTGCCGCTAACCTGCAGCAGGACATCTCCAGTGTGATGGGGTTCACCCCAACGCTCTCACCTCTCACCTCTAACCCCTCACCTCTTATTTTAATTGGTACTGTTGGCTACAACAAGCAGATTGACCAGTGGGTGAAGCAGAAGGTGCTGAAGGACCTGAAGGGCAAACGCGAGAAATATATCATCACCACCATTGATGGTCAACTGGTTATTGCCGGCAGTGACCGTCGTGGTACTGTCTATGGCATCTATGAGCTTAGCCAGCAGATGGGCGTGTCGCCCTGGTACTGGTGGATGGATGTGCCAGTAACGAAGCGCGACTATGTAGGCATCTTGCCAGGTCAGTATACTGATGGCGAGCCTGCCGTAGAGTTTCGCGGTCTGTTCTTGAACGATGAGGCACCTTGTCTGACCTCGTGGGTAAAGAACACCTTCGGTACGAACTATGGTGACCACCGCTTCTATGCCAAGGTCTTCGAGCTCATCCTCCGTCTGAAGGGTAACATGCTGTGGCCCGCCATGTGGGGCTGGGCCTTCTATGCCGACGACCCCGAGAACTCGAAGACGGCCGATGAGATGGGTGTCATCATGGGTACCTCTCACCACGAGCCCATGGCCCGCAACCACCAGGAGTATGCTCGTAAGCGTGGCGAGTGGGGTCCTTGGAACTACCAGAAGAACCAGCAGAAGCTGGACCAGTTCTTCCGCGAGGGTATTGAGCGCATGAAGGGTACTGAGGATATGGTAACCATCGGCATGCGTGGCGATGGTGATGAGGCCATGAGTGCCGATGCCGACACCAAACTGTTGCAGCGTATCGTTGAGAACCAGCGTAAGATTATCAAGGAGGTGACTGGTAAGCCTGCCAATAAGACGACGCAGGTGTGGGCGCTGTATAAGGAGGTGCTCGACTACTATGATGCCGGCATGCGTGTGCCCGACGATGTCATCATGCTGCTGTGCGACGACAACTGGGGTAATGTGCGCCGTGTACCCAATGCCCAGGAGCGTAAACACCCCGGTGGCTGGGGACTGTACTACCATGTCGACTATGTCGGTGCACCGCGTAATACGAAGTGGCTGAACGTTACCCAAACGCAGCAGATGTTCGAGCAGTTGTCGCTGGCCTACGACCACGGCATCCAACGTATGTGGATTCTGAATGTGGGTGACCTGAAACCCATGGAGTATCCTATCCAGTTGTTTATGGATATGGCCTGGAATCCGAAAGAGTTTACCCAGCAGAATGTCACTGAGCATACGGTGCGCTTCTTCCGCAATGTTCTCGGCGGGGAAACCGCCGAGCGCACGATTGCTGAGGTGGCTGGCGTGTACAACCGTAACTGCCAGTATATGGCTCGTGTGACACCTGAGATGCTGGATGCACGGACCTATAATGTCGTTACCGGTGAATGGAAACAGGTGGCTGACGACTATGCTCGACTGGAGCGTGAGGCGCTCCGCCTGTTGCCAGAGATTCCTGCTGCCGCCGTTGATGCCTATCGCCAGAGCGTGCTTTTCCCTGTTCAGGCTATGGCCAACCTCTATGACATGTACTATGCACAGGCCATGAACCAGCATTTGGCGAGCGCCGGTCTGCCCGACGCTAATCTCTGGGCTGAGCGTGTGAAAGACTGTTTCCGTCGTGACTCACTGCTCTGCCATGACTATAACAAGGTGATGGCCGGTGGCAAGTGGGACGGTATGATGACGCAGAAACATATCGGCTATCGCAGTTGGAACGACGACTTCCGTCACGACATGCTGCCGCGTACAGCCACCGTGCCTGTTGATTCATCGACGGGTGGCTACACTTTCATCGCTGCCAACGGTTACGTGTCTATGGAGGCTGAGCACTTCTATAGCAGCAAGGCTGGCGACGGTACGGAGTGGAGCATCTATCCAGACTATGGCCGTACCCGTAGTGCCGTGGCGCTGACACCGTATACCAAGCCTGTTGACGGCGCCTCGCTGACCTATCGCTTTGCACTGCCTGCCAATGCTCCTGCACAGGTGACGGTACATGTGGTGGTGAAGTCGACGCTCGACTTCCTGAATGTCGGTGGCCATGAGTATAGTGTCAGCCTGGACGGTTCAGAACCGCAGGTGGTGAACTTCAACAAGACACTCGTCGACCGTCAGCCGTATATGTATTCTGAGTTCTATCCTGCGGTGGCCCGTCGTGTCGTGGAGAAGATCGTCACACTGCCCGTCAGCACCCAGGATGTCCATGAGTTGACCCTCGTACCACGTCATCCCGGTATCGTCTTCGAGAAGATTGTGGTGGACTGTGGCGGCTATCAGCCTCAGTATCTGTTTGGCAACGAAAGTCCCGTGAAACGATAGTTCATAGTTCAAAGTTCATAATTCATAGTTCATAGTTAAGAATGAAGAAATCGTTTTTTGCTATATGTTGCCTGACGGTTGGAATGACCATGATGGCACAGCAGTTACCGTATCAAAATCCGAACCTGTCGGCTAAGGAGCGTGCTATTGACCTCTGTGGTCGTCTGACGTTAGAGGAGAAGGCTATGTTGATGCTCGACGAGAGTCCTGCTATTCCACGCTTAGGTATCAAGAAGTTCTTCTGGTGGAGTGAGGCCCTGCATGGTGCTGCCAATATGGGGAATGTCACCAACTTCCCAGAGCCTGTGGCGATGGCTTCGTCGTTTAATCCGGCACTGTTGTACAAGTGCTTCGATGTAGCGTCTACGGAGTTCCGTGCACAGTATAACCACCGCATCTATGACCTGGGCGGTGAGGATATGAAGATGCGCTCGTTGTCGGTATGGACACCGAATGTCAACATCTTCCGTGACCCCCGATGGGGCAGGGGACAGGAGACCTACGGTGAAGACCCTTACCTGACCAGCGTGATGGGCGATGCCGTAGTACGTGGTCTGCAGGGTGACCCACTGATTGGTGCTACCGGTCAGCACAAGTACCGCAAACTGTGGGCATGTGCCAAGCACTATGCCGTACATAGCGGTCCGGAGTATACCCGCCACTCGGCCAATCTGACCAATGTGCCTGTCCGTGACTTCTGGGAGACCTATATGCCGGCCTTCAAGCACCTGGTGACCAAGAGTGATGTCCGTGAGGTGATGTGTGCCTACCAGCGTCTGGACGATGATCCCTGCTGTGGTTCTAACCGTCTGTTGCAGCAGATTCTGCGCGATGAGTGGGGCTTTAAATACCTGGTGGTTAGCGACTGTGGTGCCATCAGCGACTTCTATACCTCTCATAAGAGTTCGTCCTCGGCCGTAACGGCCTCGGCGCGAGCTACGCTGGCAGGTACAGATGTGGAGTGTGGCTATGGCTATGCCTATCGCAGCATCCCTGAAGCCGTGCGTCGTGGCCTTATCACCGAGCAGGAGGTCGATAAGCACGTCATCCGTCTGTTAGAGGGCCGCTTCGACTTGGGTGAGATGGACGACCCGTCGCTGGTGGAGTGGTCGAAGATACCGTATTCTGCTATGAGTACCAAGGAGTCAGCCAAGATATCTCTGGATATGGCGCGTCAGACTATTGTGCTGCTACAGAACAATGATAACATCCTGCCGCTGAAGAAGAATGCCGAGAAAGTCGCTGTTATTGGTCCCAATGCTGACAATGAACCCATGATGTGGGGTAACTATAATGGTACGCCCAATAAGACCGTGACTATTCTTAACGGTATCAAGGCCAAACAGAAGAAGTTGTTTTATGCGCCAGGCTGTGACCTGACGTATGACAAGGTCATGGAGTGCCACTTGGCTACAGAGTGTACAGCTCCTGACGGTAAGAAGGGACTGAAGGGCACCTTCTGGACCAATACCAATATGGAGGGTAAACCGTTTACCACTGAGTATTATACGAAACCGCTGGCCGTGACCACTAATGGTATGCATGTCTTTGCTGCTAACCTGCCCATTGAGGACTTCTCTGCCAAGTACGAGACGACCTTTGCTCCTAAGGAGGCTGGCGAATATGTGTTGAACGTAGAAGGTACTGGTGAGTTTGAGGTGCTGGTGAATGGTCAGCGTAAGGAGTACCACCGCATTTGGCGTTCTACACCTACCCGTACTGTGCTAAATGCTAAGGCTGGCGAGAAGTACCAGATAGAGGTTCGCTTCAAGACCGTTAAGACATGGGGTGCTGGCATGAAAATCAATATTGCCCGTGAGCTGCCTATCGACTACCAGCAGACCATCGCCCAGCTGAAAGGTATCGACAAGGTTATCTTTGTCGGTGGTATTGCTCCCAGTCTGGAAGGTGAGGAGATGCCCGTTAATATTGAAGGTTTCAAGGGTGGTGACCGTACCAACATCGAACTGCCGAAGGTACAGCGTGACTTCCTGAAAGCACTGAAGGCTGCCGGCAAACAGGTTATCTTCGTCAACTGTTCCGGTTCGGCTATTGCCTTAGAGCCAGAGATGCAGACGTGCGACGCCATCGTCCAGGCATGGTATCCTGGTCAGGAGGGTGGAACGGCTGTTGCTGACGTGCTCTTCGGTGATGTCAACCCCAGCGGTAAGCTGCCCGTCACCTTCTATAAGCGTAGCAGTCAGCTGCCTGACTACGAGGATTACTCCATGAAGGGTCGTACTTATCGTTACTTCAATGATGCCCTGTTCCCCTTCGGTTATGGACTGAGCTATACCTCGTTTGAAATCGGTGAGGCCCGCAGTTCTGTGAATGGCGATGCCATCGCCATCAACTTTACCGTTGAGAACACCGGTAAGTGTGATGGTACGGAGATCGTACAGGTGTATATCCGCAATGCCGCTGATAAGGAGGGACCGCTGAAGACGCTGCGTGGCTTCAAGCGTGTGACGCTGAAAGCTGGAGAGAAGACAGTCGAGACGATACGTCTAGACCGCGAGAGCTTTGAGTGTTGGGACAGCGAGACCAATACCATGCGTGTGAAGCCCGGTAAGTATGAGGTACTGGTGGGCAACAGCTCATTGGATAAAGACCTGAAACGCCTAAATGTTACTATTCAATAATAACTATGAGAAAAATATACTTATTCCTATCTTTTGTCTGTGCATTGCCAACAGTTGCACAAGAGTATAAACTGTGGTATGACAAACCTGCCGAACACTGGCTGGAGGCACTGCCTGTCGGTAACTCACAGCTGGGCGCCATGATCTATGGCGGTACCGATACCGAGGAGATACAACTCAACGAAGAAACCTTCTGGAGCGGTTCGCCCCATGACAACGACAGTCCTGCAGCCAAGGCCCACCTGCAGGAGGTGCGCGACAGCATCTTTGCCGGTAAGGAAGAGGCTGCCCACAAGATGATCGACCAGTATTTCTTCAAGGGTCCTCACGGCATGCGCTTCCTGCCGGTGGGTAGCGTGAAGCTGAATCTGGGACACAAGGATGTCACGAACTATCGCCGTGAACTGAATATCGGTACGGCACTGAACACCACCAGCTATACCTGTAATGGTGTGAAGTACGAGCGTACCATCTTTGCCTCGCTGGCCGACGGCGTGATCGTTGTCCAGCTGAAGGCTAGCAAGAAGGGTGCCCTGTCGTTTGGCATGAGTTTTACTAGTCCGTTGCCCTCGAAAGTGTTTACTGTCTCCGAACATGAGTTTATCAAGGGCTCTGTCAATGAACTTGCAGCTGTCGTTGATGGTGCCGATCACGAAGGCATCAAGGCAGGCCTGAAAGCTGAATGCCGCATGTTGGTGAAGGCAGATGGTGAAGTGAAGCGTCAGTTGGAGTCTATAACGGTGGATCATGCTACTACCGCTACCATCTTTATC
>Ga0310695_10003470_pt1 | contig 30840 bp, 36 predicted proteins | sample RumenRJG_04DNA_FD_203882 | JGI IMG/M metagenome (GOLD analysis project Ga0310695, IMG submission 203882) | Bovine rumen microbial communities from Lethbridge, Alberta, Canada - RJG_04 (v2) (version 2) | ecosystem: Host-associated > Mammals > Digestive system > Stomach > Rumen | place: Canada...
ATAGGCTCCTACATGTGCATATTTTATTCAGTTTTCAAAGTACAATGAGAAATAATAAATAACAAGTGAAAACAAGACCTGAAATATCAAAAAAGCATCGATAAAATCGAGGTTTTCGGACGGTCTGCGGGGAGTAAAATCTCTACAGCTTAGCCTTCCCGCCAACGGCGTCGGGGTCAAACGCGCAAAATTCCGATTTCAAACGGGGTATTAAACCCACTAAACGTTAATTTATATGAAAGCAGGTGCAGGTATGGCCAAAGATGGTACAGCCAGAGGTGGTGCTAGGTACGGTGCAGGCCGAAAACCGAAGCCCCTGGCGGATAGAGTTATGGCTGGTGAGTCGGCAAAGGCAATCGAGCTGCCGGAGCCACCAGTGTTTGAGGGAGCGGATGTTCCTCCGGTGAAGGAATATTTGAAAGCAAAGCAGAAGGCCGGAAAAGACCTCTGCGCAGCGGAAGTTTATGAAGAGACTTGGCGCTGGCTTAAGGACAGAGGATGTGAGCGGCTTGTAAATACACAGCTTATTGAGCAGTACGCCATGAGCGTATCTCGCTGGATCCAGTGTGAGGAGTGCATTAGTGAGTTTGGTTTTCTTGCTAAGCACCCAACGACCGGTAACGCAATCGCATCGCCTTACGTATCCATGAGCCAGCAATATATGAAACAGGTAAATCAGATCTGGTATCAAATCTTCCAGGTTGTAAAAGAAAACTGCTCGCAGCCGTTTTCGGGAAATACGCCACAGGATGATGTGATGGAGAGACTTCTGATGACCAGGAAAGGAATGTAGATATGATCGAAAAAGTAAATCCGCGTCACCCGGATAAGGTGGCAGACAGAATTGCCGGTGCGATCGTTGACCTCGCGTATATGACAGAAGAGAATCCGAAGGTTGCTGTTGAGGTTCTGGTCGGGCATGGCAAGTGTCACGTAATTATCGAGACAAACACAGCCCTTGATGAAGGAAAGATAAAAGAGGCTATTCTTCGTATCGCAGGTGGTGTTGAAGCAGACATTTTAATTGTTCCTCAGGATGAGCATTTGGCAAAGAATCAGGAGGAGACAGTTCGATGCGGCGATAACGGCATCTTTAAAGGAATGCCACTTACAAAGGAACAGAAGGAGCTTTCTAAGATTGCCCGCGAAATCTACACTGTTTACCCTTCTGACGGAAAGTACATTCTTGATGACAGTAAGCTCATCATTTGCCAGAGCAATGCTGAAAGTGTAGTTTTGAAGGTTTTATATCCTAACGCCAGTGTTAATCCTCTGGGAGACTGGAAGGGCGGTACAGATGTAGATACCGGTGCTACAAATAGAAAGCTTGGATCCGACATGGCTGATTCCGTAACAGGTGGAGGACTTCATGGTAAGGACCTGTCCAAAGCAGATGTAAGTGTAAATATCCACGCTTTCCTTAAAGCACAAAGGACCGGAGTACCGGTGGAACTTTGCTGCGCAATTGGAGACGACACTATTGATGGTGTACCTTACAGCGAGATTGTTGCAGAAGCAAAAGCATACATTGATTCTATTGGCGGATTTGAAAAGTTCGCTGAATGGGGTCTTTTCTAAGGAGGCGCCATGAATACAAATAAAACAACACATATGGAAATGGTAGCGGTCGAAAAACTGGTGCCATACGTAAACAACGCCCGAACTCATAGCCCGGAGCAGATCAACAAACTGAGATCTTCTCTTCGTGAGTTCGGGTTTATTAATCCCGTTATTATCGATAAGGACTACGGAGTGATTGCCGGTCATGGCAGACTTATGGCTGCTAAGGAGGAAGGCATCACAGAGGTACCTTGCGTTTTAGTTGATTATTTGACGGAAGCACAGAAGAAGGCATATATCATCGCAGACAATAGATTCGCCCAGGATGCTGGTTGGGACGAAGAACTCTTACGAATTGAGATTGAGTCCTTGCAGGCTGAGGCATTTGATGTATCACTTACCGGTTTTGAGGATCAGGAGATTGCAGACCTCTTTGCAAGCGACAACGACACCGGAGCTGAAGATGATGATTTCGATTTAAACGATGCTCTTGAAAAAGCTGCCTTCGTTGAAAGAGGCGACATCTGGACGGTGGGCCGACACAGACTTATGTGCGGAGACGCCACAAGCGCTGATGATGTTGCGGCTCTTATGGATGGAAAGAAAGCAAACCTGGTTGTAACGGATCCTCCGTATAACGTAGCCTTTGAAAGTTCTGATGGTCTTTCCATTAAGAACGATAAGATGGCCGGGGATAAGTTCTATGAGTTTTTGCTTTCCGCATTTAAGAACATGGCTGATCACCTGGAGAAAGGTGGTGCCGCTTATGTGTTCCATGCAGATACGGAAGGGCTCAATTTCAGAAAGGCCTTCATTGATGCCGGCTTCCATTTATCCGGGTGCTGCATCTGGGTGAAGAACTCGATGGTCCTTGGAAGAAGCGATTACCAGTGGCAGCATGAGCCGGTGCTTTATGGCTTCCTTCAAAATGGTAAACACTTCTGGAGCTCCAAGGCCGGCAGAAGCCAGACCACCATTTGGAACTTCGATAAGCCAAAGAAGAATAAGAACCATCCAACCTCAAAGCCGCTGGATCTTCTTGCATATCCTATTGGTAATTCCAGCCAGGAGAATGCGGTTGTAATCGATACCTTTGGTGGTTCTGGGTCAACGCTTATGACCTGCGAGCAGACAAACCGGATCTGTTTCATGATGGAGCTTGATGAGAAATACGCATCGGTTATCCTTCGCCGCTATGTCGAGGATACAGGCGATGAAGAGAATGTGTTTGTTATTCGAGATGGCAAAAAGCTCATGTATTCGGACCTTGTGAAGCAGGTTGATTTTCCTGATTAATGTTGCATATAAAGCTTGCTATTTACAGCCTTCAGAGTGATATATGTACATACCAAAAAAGAAGGAGGTACATAGCATGGTACTTTATTACAACTTAAAAGGATCAGAAAGAAAGCCCTTAGTAAAAACAATCGAGGAGATTACCGGAGTTAAAAGCAAATACTTAGGTCCTCCGAGCATGTCTTACCAGATCGGGGATTACAACGTCGATAAGGAAGGAACCTTAAGCTGGCCGGATTTAAACGATGCGGATCCTGAGTTCTTAGAACAAAGGGAAAAGATGATAGAGCAGCTTTCAGAGCTCGGCTTTAAATGGGAGTACCCAGGATACGAGGACGAGGATGCTACAGAGCTTAGCATTTCGATTCCGCTTGAGAAGGTGGATGTAGGAAATCTACTTCACCTTCTTGAGGCAAAAGGAGAGCTTATAAAGAAGGCCCTTGGAATTGAGAACACCTTCATCCAGGAAGAAGATGAGAAGGTCACATTTCCTTGGTTTACGGATTTAACGCCGGAGGAGGTAGCGACCTACACAAAGTTCATCGCAGCACTTTGCGAGATGAGCATTAAGCAAAAGCGAGTAACCGCAAAAGCCAAGGAAGTGGAGAATGAGAAATACGCCTTCAGATGCTTCCTTTTAAGGCTCGGCTTTATCGGGGATGAGTACAAGGCAGACCGAAAGATTTTACTTTCAAAGCTGGATGGATCCGCAGCATTCAAGTGCGGACACAAGAAAGGCGGTGAAGAGTAATGAGGACTGCAAGACCTGATGAAGTAAAAGCTTTAAGAGACTGCTATCCGGTAGGTACCAGAATAGAGCTTGTGGAAATGGATGATGCGCAGGCCCCGCCTACCGGAACAAAGGGTACGGTGTATGGGGTTGATGATACCGGAAGCATCCTGGTTTCATGGGACAATGGCAGCCAATTAAACGTGATTTTTGGTGTGGATATTATTCGAAAAACTACAGATAAATAGCTTGCTATTATGTGCTTTTAGAGTGATATATGTACATACCAAAAGAAAAGGAGGCCAAAAGCCATGAAAAGAATTGAAATTTTAGACAAAGCAGCAGAAACCGGAATGAAGCACAAGGACATCGACGTAAACCCGACTTTTAGCCAGGCATACTTCTACAGCCTTGAAGCAGGAAACGACCTTATAAACTTCGGCGAGGTCATTTGGGATTACGACATCGACCCGATTTTGGAAAACTGCAGAAGGTTCGGAATTGAAGCCTTTACCATTTCAAGCACCTTCTCAAGCCTGATCCTTACAATCGCAGAGCTTCAGAAAAGAGGATGCAAGCTCGACGGCCTGGTTGAGATCAACAGCCGCTACGATGACTGGAGAGCAGGCCTTGATGGAAGCGAAAGAAGAAAAGAAAGAATTCCCGCTTTCAAGATGAGCTTATAAGGAGGTGCCAGGATGAACAGACTTTGGAAAGAAGGAACCATAGGAATTCCGGTTAAGGGTGGAAAAACCAAGATAGCCCACTACTGGGCTAAGGTTTACGACGAAGGCAGCGAGTACGGCATCAACGAAGGAAGGATTTCAAAGCTTCGGATCACCATTGACGGAGAGACGGTTGTAAATTACGACAGAGGCTGGGATGTTGAGCCAGACGAAAACAACGAAGCGGCGATGATCGCCTACAGCATTTGCTTACAAGAATATAACTAGGGCGCACATGGGAAAGCGGCTAGGCCAGGAAACTGGCCTCTTTCTCGTATGCACCGTAGAGAGAGGAGTTTTGAACTTGAAGAAAAAACAATTTGAATATATACCGTCCAGGTTCATGCTTGAGGACTCCTATTATGATGACGAGCTAGCACAATTTGCGGTGATGTTCATTGAGTCCTTGTGCCACACGAAAGGAACCTGGGCTGGTAAACCCTTTAAGCTGCTCGACTGGCAGCGACAAATAATTCAAGATTTGTTTGGCATTGTAAAGCCAAATGGATACAGGCAATTTAATACGGCCTACATAGAAATACCGAAAAAGAATGGAAAGAGCGAACTTGCTGCGGCAGTCGCTCTTTTACTTTGCTGTGGAGACGGTGAGCAGCGAGCTGAGATTTATGGCTGTGCTGCGGATCGTGGTCAGGCAACCATCGTATTTGACGTTGCGGCAGATATGGTGAGAATGTGCCCGGCCCTAAACAGGAGATGCAAGATACTGGCTTCCCAGAAGCGTATTATCTACACTCCGACAAATAGCTTTTATCAGGTACTAAGTGCGGAGGCTTACTCGAAGCATGGTTTTAATATTCATGGAGTTGTGTTTGATGAGCTTCATACCCAGCCAAACCGTAAGCTTTTTGACGTTATGACAAAGGGCTCCGGTGATGCTCGTATGCAGCCTTTGTACTTTCTTATCACAACTGCCGGAACCGATACACACTCCATTTGCTATGAAACACATCAAAAGGCAAAGGATATCCTGGAAGGCAGAAAGATTGATCCGACTTTCTACCCGGTGATTTATGGCGCCGGTGAAGACGAAGATTGGACTGATCCTAAGGTGTGGATGAAGAGTAATCCTTCTTTAGGGGAGACGATTGGTATGGATAAGGTTGAAGCTGCATGTGAATCAGCAAAACAAAACCCAGGAGAGGAGAACTCTTTCCGGCAGTTACGATTGAACCAGTGGGTAAAACAGGCGGTGCGCTGGATGCCAATGGATAAGTGGGACGCCTGTGCGTTTCCTGTAAATGAGGAAATGCTAGAAGGCAGGGTTTGTTATGGAGGACTTGACCTTTCAAGTACAACGGACCTTACCTCATTCTGTTTGGTGTTCCCGCCTGAGGATGAAGAGGAGCCGTACTACGTGCTTCCATATTTCTGGGTTCCGGAGGATACCTTGGAGCTAAGGGTAAAAAGAGATCATGTTCCTTATGATCTTTGGAATAGGCAAGGATACCTTGAAACGACAGAAGGCAATGTTGTGCATTACGGCTATATAGAAAAGTTTATCGAGCGTCTGGGAGAGCGATTCAACATTAGAGATATAGCTTTTGATAGATGGGGAGCTACCCAGATGTCGCAGGACCTTGAGAACATGGGATTTACCGTAGTGCCGATGGGCCAGGGCTTTGCTTCAATGAGTCCACCGACCAAGGAACTTATGAAACTTACCTTAGAAAGAAAGATAGCTCATGGCGGGCATCCGGTTCTTAGATGGAACATGGATAACATTTTCATTCGAACGGATCCTGCCGGCAACATAAAAGCTGATAAAGCTAAATCAACAGAAAAGATCGACGGTGCCATCGCAATGATCATGGCTCTTGATAGAGCAATTCGCTGTGGCAACGATACATCAGAGAGCGTCTACGATAGTCGTGGCCTCTTAGTATTTTAGGAAGGATGGTGATGTAGATGGGTTTTCTTAGTGGATTGTTCCGTACCAGGGACGCTCCCACAAATAGAACATCGGGAAGTGCATACAGCTTCTTTATGGGCGGTTCTACCTCTGGTAAGAGAGTAAATGAAAGAACAGCAATGCAGATGACAGCAGTTTATTCCTGCGTAAGGATCCTGTCAGAAGCGATAGCTGGACTTCCGCTTCATGTTTATAAATACAACGAAACAGGTGGTAAGGAAAAAGCAGTGGATCATCCGCTGTATTTTTTATTGCACGATGAGCCAAACCCGGAAATGACTTCATTTGTTTTTAGGGAAACGCTCATGACACACCTGCTTTTGTGGGGCAATGCCTATGCACAGATCATAAGAAATGGAAAAGGCGAAGTCGTATCGCTGTACCCGCTTATGCCAGATAGGATGACGGTAAACAGAGATACAAAGGGCCAGCTTTATTACGAATACCAGGTCAGCAATGATGATGCTCCTACTGTAAAGGGGAGCACCGTAATCCTAAAGCCAAGTGACGTACTTCACATTCCCGGCTTAGGGTTCGACGGCCTCGTAGGTTACTCGCCTATAGCGATGGCAAAAAATGCAATCGGTATGGCTATTGCCTGTGAGGAGTACGGAGCTAAGTTCTTTGCTAATGGCGCAAATCCATCTGGAGTGCTGGAGCATCCGGGAACCTTAAAAGACCCGGCCAAGGTAAGAGATAGCTGGAATGCAGCCTTTGGTGGTAGCAGCAATTCTCACAAGGTTGCAGTTTTGGAAGAGGGCCTTAAATACACACCGATTTCCATTAGTCCAAACGAAGCACAGTTTTTGGAAACAAGAAAATTTCAGATTGATGAGATAGCTCGAATTTTCAGAGTACCTCCCCATATGGTGGGGGACCTTGAGAAGTCGAGCTTTTCTAATATTGAGCAGCAATCGCTTGAGTTTGTGAAGTACACACTGGACCCTTGGGTATCCAGATGGGAGCAGGCGATTGCCCGTTCACTATTCTCTCAGACTGAAAAGACCACATACTTCATCAAGTTCAATGTGGATGGCCTGCTTCGAGGTGATTACCAGAGCCGTATGCAGGGTTACTCCATCGGAAGAAATGCCGGTTGGATGAGTGCCAATGACATACGCGAACTTGAGAACCTTGATCGGATCCCGGCTGAGGAAGGCGGAGATTTGTATCTGGTTAATGGCAACATGCTCCCGCTTAAGGATGCAGGAGCTTTTGCAAATACAAGCGATGACGGAAAGGAGGAGACATCCAATGAAGAACAAGAAGTTCTGGGTGTGGAAGAATCAGGCAGACGAAAACGCACCAGAGGCAAGAGTACTGGAACTTAACGGCACGATTGCTTCAGAGAGTTGGTTCGACGACGATGTCACACCTCAAATGTTCAAAGACGAGCTCTTTGCAGGAGAAGGTGACATTACGGTCTGGATCAATTCGCCAGGAGGCGATTGCATTGCTGCTTCCCAGATTTATTCCATGCTGATGGATTACAAAGGCAATGTCACAGTCAAGATTGACGGTATTGCAGCGAGCGCTGCTTCCGTTATTGCTATGGCAGGTACAACGGTGCTCATGGCGCCGACCGCCTTAATGATGATCCATAACCCTGCAACGATGGCCTTTGGAGACCACAACGAAATGCAGAAGGCAATCGAGATGCTTTCAGAAGTAAAGGAAAGCATCATCAACGCCTACGAGCTTAAGACCGGACTTTCGAGAGCCAAGCTTGATCACCTTATGGAAGACGAGACTTGGATGAACGCAAAGAAGGCCATTGAGCTTAACTTCGCAGACGGAATGCTGGAGGACGAAAAGAGCGAAGCACTTGATATTAGCGCTTATGCGTTCTCATCTAAGCAGGTTGAAAACGCGCTGTTAAACAAGTTAACAGAAAAAGTCCAGGCAAAGGAAGATAAAAAGCCTGAGCCGGAAGTAACTGGTAGGTCTGTAGATGAGCTTATGGACCGACTCAATCTCATGAAATATTAGGAGGATTTTAATCATGACTATTAATGAACTTCGCGAGAAGCGTGCAGCTCAGTGGGATGCTGCAAAGGAGTTTTTGAATTCCCACAGAACTGATAAAGGCACTCTTTCTGTAGAGGACGATGCCGCTTACACAAAGATGGAAGCAGAGATTGCTGATCTTGGTAAGGAGATCGCCAGACTTGAGCGCCAGGAAGCACTTGATGCCGAGCTTGCAAAGCCGGTCAACACACCTATCACCGCTAAGCCTATGAAAGCGGGAACTATGAAGGAGGAAGAGAAGATGGGACGTGCTAGTGATGAATATCGTAGCAACTTCTGGAATGCAATGCGATCTAAGGCTCCTATGCCTGGCGTCGTAGATGCACTTCAGGAAGGCACAGATTCTGAGGGTGGCTATCTTGTACCTGATGAATTTGAGCACACTTTGGTGGAGGCTCTTGAGGAAGAGAACATCTTCCGTAAGCTTGCCCACATCGTAAGAACTGAGTCCGGTGAGAGAAAGATCCCGGTTGTAGCTGCAAAGGGTAGCGCAAACTGGATCGATGAGGAAGGTCCTTATATCGAGTCCGATGATGAGTTCGGCCAGGTTTCTATCGGAGCCTATAAGCTTGGAACTACCATCAAGGTATCTGAAGAGCTTATCAACGACTCTGTGTTTGACCTTGAGGGCTACATCTCTAAGGAGTTTGCAAGACGTATCGGTAATAGAGAAGAGGATTCCTTCTTCAATGGAGATGGTTCCGGCAAGCCTCTCGGTATCCTTGCAACAACTGGTGGTGCACAGACCGGTGTGACCGCAGCTTCTGCAACAGCGATTACTGCAGATGAGCTTATCGATCTTTACTACAGCCTTAAGTCTCCTTACCGCAAGAACGCTGTATGGGTTCTTAATGATGCGACCATCAAGGCGATCAGAAAGCTTAAGGACAACAACGGCAACTACTTATGGCAGGAATCTTTGACTGCAGGTGCACCTGGTACGCTTCTTGGCAAGCCGGTATTCACTTCTGCTTACATGCCTACAATCGCAGCAGGCAAGAAGGTCATTGCTTTCGGTGACTTCAACTACTACTGGATTGCAGATCGCCAGGGCAGAAGCTTCAAGCGCTTAAACGAGCTTTATGCTGCAACTGGTCAGGTTGGCTTCATTGCAAACCAGAGAGTTGACGGTAAGCTTATCCTTCCTGAGGCAGTACAGGTTCTTGCTATGAAGGCAGGATCTTCTTCTAACTCAGGATCTTAAGGCAAACTAATGCGGGGAGTGTAATGCTCCCCGTAGATTTTAAGGAGGGAGAAAATGCTGGTAACACTTGAAGAAGCAAAACAGTACCTGCGAGTGGACACCTCAGAAGAAGATAGCCTGATTGAAGATATCATTCATGCAGCGGAAAAACTCTGTGAGGATGTAGCAAGGCTTGACGCAGACGAGGCCCTTCAGGAATCTGCAAGTACAAAAATGGCTGTTTTATATGCGATAGCTTATCTTTTTGAGCACCGCGAGGAAGCAGACCACCATGCATTGACGTTATCCCTCCGATCGCTCTTGTTTGGGGTGCGTAAGGAGGGATTCTGATGAACATTGCATTACTAAACACCAGAATCACGATTCAGAAAAACACAGTGGTCACAGATAAGATTGGTAATCACAAAACGACCTGGACGGATTTCTTTTCCTGTTATGCAACGGTTAACAGTGAAAGTGGCAGCGAGGTAAATAGGACTGCTGAGACATTGGAGCAGAATCTTATGGCGATAACCGTAAGGTACTGCCCAGAGACTGCTGAGATTGGACCGACAACACACCGCATCCTTTTGGGAGACGATCTTTATAATATCACCGCTGTTGATCACATGAACTACAAGCGCAAATCGCTGAAAATCTGGTGTCAGAAAGTGAGGAGGTAGCATGGCAACAGATCGAGTAAAGATAGACAACATGGCTGCTGAAATCATGAAAGGCCTGGATGAGTATGCAAAGCTTACGACTTCGGACTTGAAATCGGCTGTAAGACAAGCCGGAACTAATGTAAAGAAGGACATTCAGGCGAATGCTCCAAAGAAGACGGGTGCATATTCGAAGAGCTGGTCAGTGAAGGCCACAAAAGAAACATCAAATTCTTTGGAACTTACGGTTTATTCGCCGAAGAAATACCAGCTTGCACACCTGCTTGAGTTTGGCCATGTAAAAAGAGGTGGCGGCCGCACTAAGGCCCAGCCACACATAGCACCGGCAGAAGAAGCAGCAATAAAGCAACTGGAATCAGATATAGAAAGGGCGCTTAGATCATGATCGATGAATTGGTAAGTTTGTTAGAGGAGATGGGACTGCCTTTTGCATATGATCATTTTGCAGAAGGTGAATCGCCGGATCCTCCTTTTGTTGTGTATCTTCTTCCGGGCAGTAATAACTTTGCTGCCGATGGGAAGGTTTATCACAAGATAAACGAAATAAGAATAGAACTTTACACTGACGAAAAAGACCCGTCAGTAGAGGAACAAGTAACCGCTGTGCTCGATGAGCATGGCATTTTTTATGATCAGACGGAAACCTGGATTGATACAGAAAAGCTCTATGAAGTGATGTTTTCGTTTGAGTATTCAAAGAAAGGTAGGTAATGACTATGGCCACAAAAAAGAATAAGGTCAAATACAATCTTAAGAATGTGCATTACGCTTTGCTGAATATCGACGGAAGCGGAAATGTCACATACGGAACACCGGTGGCAATTCCTGGTGCCGTATCCATCAGCCTTGATGCAAACGGTGAGCCTTCCAACTTCTATGCGGATGGTTATGCATATTACACCATTTCCAACAACATGGGTTACGAAGGTGATCTGGAAATCGCTATGGTTCCGGAGTCATTCAGAGTGGATGTCCTTAAGGAGCAGCTCGACGATAATAACGTGCTTATTGAGAATGCAAACGTTGAAACTGCGAACTTTGCACTCCTTTTTGAGTTCGACGGTGATGTGAAGAAGATCCGCCACGTCTTTTATAAGTGTGCAGCTTCTCGTCCTGGTATTGAGTCTCAGACAAATGAGGATGAGATTGAAGTTCAGACTGAGACACTTTCACTTAAGGCCACACCGCTTGCAAGTGGAGTTGTAAAAGCAAAGACCGGTGATGATACCACAGATGCGGTATATCAGGACTGGTACAGCCAGGTGTATATGCCTTCTGTAACTGAGAACACAGAAAGCGAGGAGCAGTCATGAGTTTAGTAAAGAAGGTTGAGATTGACGGAAAGCAGGTGCCTTTTAAGGCATCTGCCGCAATCCCACGTATTTATCGTATTAAGTTTGGCAGAGATATCTATAAGGACCTAAGCTCTTTGGAAAAGGCAGTGGGAGACGGTGATGAGGCAAGCTCAAATCTTGATCTGTTTAGCTTGGAGATGTTTGAGAATATCGCCTATGTTATGGCAAAGCATGCAGACCCGGCTATCCCGGACACCGCAGAGGAGTGGCTTGATGAGTTTAACACCTTCTCCATTTACCAGGTGCTTCCAAGCATCATCGAGCTTTGGGGCCTTAACACACAGACTGACATTCAGTCTAAAAAAAACTTCGCCCAACTGACCGGCAAATGACAACGCCATTATTCTTGCTTCGCTGCGTACAGTTAGGTCTTTCAATACGAGACCTTGATCTTCTTACGATTGGACTCGTGAATGACATGTACGCAGAAAGCGGGAATGATGATTGCAAATATGATTCATTGGCCACACAGGAGGACTTTGATAAGTTTTAACGCTCGGATTATTCCGGGCTTTTATTTTGCGTTAATTTAGGAGGTGACCGCTTTGGCTGGAAACAGAATAAAAGGTATTACAGTCGAGATCGGCGGTGATACCACTAAACTTCAAACAGCGCTAAAGGGTGTTAATTCTGAGATTAAAAATACGCAGTCTCAGTTAAAAGATGTCGATAGGCTTCTTAAGCTGGATCCTAAGAATACGGAGCTATTGGCTCAAAAGCAAAAGCTCCTTACACAAGAAATATCCAGTACCAAAGAGAAGCTTCAAACTTTAAAGACGGCAGCAGAACAGGCTAATACTGCACTTGCAAATGGTGAAATTACACAGGAACAGTATGATGCTTTGCAGCGCGAGATTATTGAGACAGAGCAGGATTTAAAGAAACTTGAGACAGCAGCAAAAAGCTGTGGCACGTCGCTTAGTCAGTCTCTTGGTGCAGCCGGTGAGAAGTTGCAGGATGTTGGTGGAAAAGTAACTTCAGTAGGAACCTCTCTCACAAAGAATGTTACTGCTCCAATTGCAGCGGTTGGTGCTGCATCAGTAGCTGCTTTCACTGAAGTTGATAAGGGATTAGATACGGTTACCACGAAAACCGGAGCAACCGGAACGGCCCTTAAAGAGCTTCAGGGTTCCATGAAGAATGTTTATGGAAGCATGGCGGTGAGCGCTGAGGAAGCAGGTACTGCTATTGGTGAGGTAAACACCAGATTTGGACTTACAGGCAAAACCTTAGAGAAGGTGTCTGCAGACTTTTTGAAGTTTGCAAAGATCAATGGTACTGACTTAAATACAGCTATCGACTCGGTGGATTCCATCATGAAGAAGTTCGGAGTGGATTCCAGCCAGACCAGTAATGTCTTAGGTCTTATGACAAAGGCCGGACAGGATACCGGTATTTCTATGGATACCCTGGAATCTACACTTACCACAAACGGTGCTGCACTTAAGGAAATGGGGCTTGATTTGACAAGCTCTGTTAACTTGCTGGCACAGATGGAAGCAAACGGTGTCGATACAAGCGTAGCTATGGCAGGACTTAAAAAGGCTGTAGCGAATGCAACAAAGGAAGGAAAGTCTGCGGACCAGGCTTTGGCAGAGACAGTTGCAAAGATAAAGAACGCGTCCTCAGAGACAGAAGCGCTTTCTATAGCAACTGAGCTTTTTGGTTCAAAAGGTGCTGCTGAAATGGCCCAGGGTATTCGAGAGGGAAGAATTTCTCTTGATGACTTGTCTGCCTCTTTATCTTCATACGGTGATGTAGTAGATAGCACATATTCGAATACACAGGATGCGACCGATCAGGCAAAAATCGCGATGAATAACCTGAAGCTCGCAGGAACCGAGCTTGCTGCATCAGCTTTTAGTGCGATTGCGCCGGCGCTTCAAAGCCTTGTATCAACTCTTCAGAATCTTGTGAAGTGGTTTTCTGGTCTTGATGAAGGTACGAAAAAGACGATTGTTACTATAGCTGGAATTGTGGCGGCTGTTGGACCGGTGCTTATCATAGTGGGTAAAGTGATCACCGCGATAGGAACTATTGTATCGGTTGTTTCTAAGTTAGGAGCCATTTTACCGGCAGTGCAGGGAGCTGTTGCAGCGTTTAATGCAGTATGTGCGGCAAATCCGTATGTGCTTATTATCGCAGCGATTGTAGCTTTGATTGCAATCTTTGTAGTGCTCTGGAATAAGTGTGATGGCTTCAGGCAGTTTTGGATCAACCTTTGGGAAGGTATAAAGTCGGTGGTATCTACGGTGGTGGAAGCTATAAAGGGCTTTTTCACCGGCGTTATTGATTTTGTAAAGAATAACTGGCAGGGATTACTTCTTCTTTTGGTAAATCCATTTGCTGGTGCCTTTAAGCTTTTATATGACAACTGCGAAGGCTTCAGGAACTTTATAAACGGAGCGCTTGAAGCAATAAAGACAGCAATCTCAAATGCGTGGGAGGCTATAAAGACCGGAATCACAACGGCCTGGACAGCGATTTCAAATTTCTTTACTACGATTTGGGAAGGTATCAAGAACATATTTAACACAGTTCTTGAGGCAATAAAAACGGCGATCACGACTTACATCAACGCATATAAGACCGTAATCACCACCGTTTTCAATGCCATAAAGACTGTGGTAACAACGATATGGACTGCGATATCTACGTTCTTTACGACGATCCTAAATACCATAAAGACCACCTTTACTACGGTTTGGAACGCCATAAAAACTGCGGTGACGACAGTAGTAAATGCCATAAAGACTGTGGTAACAACTGTATGGAATGCGATAAAGACAGCAATCACAACGGTGATGAATACCATCAAAACCGCGATTTCTACAGCTTGGAATACGATAAAGTCAACGGTATCTAACGCGGCAAACGCCATAAAGACCGGTGTAAGCAACGCCTTTAATGCAATGCTTAATTCTATAAAGAGTATCGTTGGAAATATCGCCGGAGCAGTAAAGAACGGATTCCAGGGAGCAATCAGTTATATCAAGAGCCTTCCGGGACAGGCCCTTCAGTGGGGTAAGGATATCATCAACGGAATCGTTAATGGTATCAAATCTTGTATTGGCGCTGTAAAGGATGCAGTTGGAAATGTGGCAGATACCATCAAGTCCTTCCTGCATTTCTCGGTTCCGGATGAAGGACCTCTTACAGATTATGAGTCCTGGATGCCTGACTTTATGGCCGGCCTTGCAAAAGGTATCGACAAGAGTAAGGGCATGGTGGCTAAGGCAATTGAGGGCGTATCAAACGATATGATCATAAATCCTAAGGTCGATGCGGCAAGTGCAGCGATTGGTGAAAACACTGCAGCTTCCACAGTAAACACAGCTAACATTGTAAATGCTATTAAGAGTGCCTTTGCAGGTGTTGAGCTTGCTGGTGGAGATACGGTGATTCCTGTTTATATCGGAGGAACACAGCTTGATGAGATTATCATAACCGCACAGCAGCGTGCGAACTTAAGAAGTGGAGGTAGGTAAGATGGCATACATTCAGTATCTTAGGATAAATGGTGAGGACCTGCCGCTTCCTACCTCTTATTCTTTTGATTTAAAAGATGTGCAGGCAGATTCTTCTGGTGAAACAGAAGCAGGAACCATGCAAAGAGATGTCATTCGAAGCGGCGTGGTAAATATCCAGGTGAGCTTTCAAGTAAGCGCCTTCTGGCTTCAGAAGCTATCCGCTTTTCGGAAGCTTCCTATCATGGAGGTTAGATATTTTGACAGTGAAACGCTGGATTATAAATACACGCAGATGTATATCGATGGGTTTAAGAGCTCGTTAGAGAAGGACACCTCCTATAAAAGCTTGTGGAAGGTGTCTTTTGACTTGATCGAATATTAAGGGAGGGATTTCATGTATCCAGTTTCAGAAGAATACAAACAAATGATAAAAGAGCCCTCCCGATATTTTTATTGGACTGGAACGATAGTAACGAAGGACGGAAGAGAGTATCCGTTTACCAATGAGGATATTGTAAAGGGCTCCGGATATATTACAAGGCAGTGCTCTGGATCCTCCGAGATTGAGCTTGGAACGGTGTATGCGGCCGAGCTTGGTATCACGCTCTTTTCTGAAATTGACCGCTACACATTGGAGGGTGCAAGCATCACGATTGATTTCCATTTGCAGCTTCATGATGAGAGCATTGAAACTGTGCCGATGGGAATCTTTTATGTTGCAGAAGCAAACCGCCGCATAAAAACACTTGAGATTAAAGCATACGATGCAATGCTTAATCTGGATAAGAATTTCAATAAGGGCCTTTCCAGCGCATATCCTTATGACTTTTTGACGCATCTTTCGAAGGCGTGCAAGGTAGAACTGGCCCAGACAAAGGAAGAGATCGAAGCTCTAACAAATGGTACAGAGCTTTTTGGTATTTATCAAGAAAATGATATCGAGTCCTGGAGGGACTTTTTATTTTATCTGGCGCAGGCACTTGGCTGCTTTGCGACCATTGATAGAGCAGGAAAGCTTTTGCTTTTGCCTTATACCAATATTCCGTCAAAGGTAATTGATAGCAGGCATAGGTTTAGCAGCAGCTTTTCTGATTTTGTAACAAGATATACAGCGATCAGCTCAACAAACAGAAAGACAGAAACGGCTGAGTATTATGCAAAGGACCCGGATGATGGACTTACTATGAATCTGGGAGTAAACCCTCTGTTGCAGTTCGGTCTTGATGAAACAAGGAAAAGGATATTAAACGGGATTCTTGATGCAATCAGCATCGTAGAATATGTTCCTTTTGATTCTGACACCATTGGAGATCCTGCGCTTGACCTTGGAGACGTGCTTAAGTTTACAGGCGGGCACGCTGATGAGTTTCAACATGCAGCAATTACCTCGATTACCACAAAGGTAAATGGAAAGCAGTCCATTAAGTGCGTTGGTAAGAATCCGAGGTTAGCTGAGGCTAAAAGTAAGAATGATAAAAACATCGCCGGCCTTATCAGCTCCATAAATGAAACAAGGCTAAGCATTTATACCTTCGTAAATGCTCTGCCGGTGGATGTTGGTGAAGAAAGGGTATCCATCATCAACATGGAGTTTGCTTCTGCTGATGAGACAAATGCCGAGTTTCATGCTCAGTGCATCTTGCAGGTGAGCAGTAACCCGGATACCAGAAACATAACAGCGAGCACTGAGGTTGACCTTGGAGAAGAAGATGCGACGGTTATTTCATTTCCATTATCCTGGCAGGAAGATGGAAAATCCGAGATAACCGTTTATTACATTTTGGACGGACATGAAATTGCAGAGTTCCACCCAAAAGAGTCATGGCTTAGCGGCAACCACCTGCTTAACCTTTACTATCCGATCATTGAGCTTGAAGAAAACCAGCTCCACACCTTTGAAGTGCAGCTTTCGATGCAAAATGGTACCGGACATATTGATGCTCAGGATGCCTTGGCAACGATCAGTGGTCAGGGACTTGGAGCTCAGGAAAGATGGGATGGCCGTATCACTGTTGACGAAACAATGAGACCGATTACCCTTGCCGGAATGAGAACACATCGGCTTGGCGATTATGTTGGCGTTCACTTTATTACGCCTACGCCAAAGGGTGTATCAGATAGAATGGGAAGCATTACCCTTACAGGCCTTGCACTTCCTACTATCCAGGAAAGAATCAGCCTGTTCTCACCGATTGTGCATGACATCGTTGAAACAGCAGATAAAGCGAAGATGGCATATAGCAGGAAGTACGTTCTGGATGATGGGGTGTTCATTCTCAGGAATGATTATGAGATTACAGGTGGTACACAGGAAAGGCTTAATCGTGGCCGCATGACAAGGCTTGTGATTTCAACTGAAAACTTCTCATCCCTTACTTCTATTACGGTCCTTCCATTTGAAACGCTGCCATTTGTAAATAATAAGACCTTGGAAGCAGGAGATCTACAATTGACAGAGTTTGTTGAGCTGAAGGAAGAAGGAGCTGTTCTTAAGACATCGTTCTTTGAAGTGATTTATGGAACTGATGTGGAGATCGACAGAGGACGTCTTGCTTCGTTTAATCTTGGCCTTAGCAACATGGAAACCGTAGATGAATTGGAGGTAACAAATGTCTGATTACGGAACAATAGAAGAGATTTTAAGCAGTAATGCGATGACCATTCTGCGAAATAACTCCCTGCAAGACGATGGAACTGATGTTGTTACCGGAGTCGATTGGTTTATGTATAAGGGGAGAGCAGCTACCACAATCTACGTGAGTGGTAACTCCTGGATGGGATTTGGAGAAAACGCCGAACACCTGCGGGTCGTAAGAAGAGATACCGATCTTATGACACTTAAGCGAGAGGAAGGAACCTTATATGGCGTGTATCGCTTCCTTCATATCAGGTGGGAAGGATTCTCGGTACATAATAACAGGATAGAAGCCACCCGGATGAACTGGGACTGCATCTTATTTGATACCGGCGATATCTGTGTTTCATTTGATGTTATTCCAACAAACAGCAGCTATCTTGCAGACTCCAGCCTGATTACAGGAAATGAAACGATTTCTTTCACGCCGCTGTCGGGAAAGGTCATCTCATTTAAACACCTGGACGATACGGGTATGAGTTTTGAGTATCAGGATTATGCGCCGGTTTTCCTTGATCCATATAACAGAAGGTACCTGGTGTCAGATGCAGCGGGCGACCTTTATACCATAGAAGAGGAAGCTTTGGTAAAGCTTTCAGAGACAGAGCTTACAGCGGAGCTTTTTGAAACATACGGTGTTCAGGATGTGCCGCCGGGAGAACTTCTTATCACGCTTCAGGATCCAACGATCCTTTATTGGCATGATTCGCAGAATTACTTCCCGCCTTTTAGGGCTACTTACACAGGAGTGCCTGTTCCGCAAGTTATTTACTCTGAGAACATCGATATGTCAGACATGACGATTCTTGGAATAGAAAAGGTGACCTGCGATTGTGACGAGCATGTTTTGTTTGCGGTATCTTTTGACGATGGTGAGTCCTGGTGGGGTTGCGTTAATTCAAACTGGTACAGGCTAACAGAAGAAAAGTCAGGTATGTCGAAAGCAGCTCTTGAAGCTATCAGTGTAGATGCATGGGCCGAGAAAGCGACAACAGGTCAGCTAAAGTACAGGATTGTTATAAGCGGTGATGAGTTCTTAAAATCCATCACCACTGACTATTTGAATACGGAGGAATGATCATGTTAAAAGGAAAAACAATTATAGAACTTACTGACGTGAATACCGGCCAGAAGGAAGTTTATGAAGATACTAACCTTGTGACAGAAGCTGCCTTTGATGTCCTCAACGTGAATATAGATGGCATGCTTTATGATAATACGAACTTCAATGGCTCAAGCGGTGAAGACTGGCTGCTTCCGATCAAGAAAAACATCATGGGCGGTATTCTTTTATACCAGAATGAGATCGAGGAACGTGAGGACAATATCTATGCTCCGATGAATAACCCCTTGATCGGATATGCTTCCGATGATGTAAATAACACGCTGGATGTTCGAAGGGGAAGCAGGAACCTAACAGAGAGCAAGGTGGTAGATGGCGGATTTCGTTTTGTATGGGACTTTGCAACATCCCAGGCAAATGGTACGATTTCTGCCATTTGTTTATCTAACACCCTGGCCGGGAGGGGAACGGAGTATTCCAATAACTATATGGTTCGAATTGGTAACTGGTCTGTAAATGCCCAGGCTACATATTCACCGGATTGTTACAGGGACAATAAGAGGTCCTATATCGGAGAAGGATATCGTCTGGAAATGACGACACATTACAATAAAACGGAGGCGGTCCTCAGAAAATATATGGACGATCACCTGCATGCGTCTCTGGTTGATAGGCCTGTTACAAGAATTGTTACGACTCCTGAGGAAGAAACAGTAATAGAGATTGGGCACTATCCTATGCACAATTACTATACAGGAGGCAGTAAAGATGGGACCGAGGAGTCCTATACTTCAAGTACGGATGTAAGGAATTATCTGTATCATGGCGCTGATGGCAAGTGGTATGGCATTATCCGCAGGGACAACCAAAGATATAAATACACAAGCGGTGACAGGGATTATTACGAACACGTTAGCTACGAGTGGTATATGGTTACCATTGACGGATCAACAGCAACAACCAGGAAGATTGTGACTCCAAGCGGCATAAGTGATTTTAACAGCATTGGCATGAGTGGAAAGTGGCTTATGTGCGTATGTAATAATAACAATTACGTGTATCGAATTGATACTACCAATGTTGCAAATATCGAGCAGGTTCCTGATTTCACCTACACCTCAGCAAATCAGTATACCTACATCGTTGATGATGACGTTGTGATTAACGGCTGGTATTTCTTAAATGGTGAGCCGAAGATCCGCATAAGAGATACACCGGAAGCAAGCTCTGTCGCCTGGGGCAGATCACAAATGGCAAGATATAAGACCTTTGCCATAAGAGAATGGATGTATCACTATTATGAGTATTCTCTTTACAAAGAGCTATATCTTTTCACACCTTATCTGGCGACCATCAATAACCTGGGTTCTCCGGTTATTAAGACAGCAGATAAGACCATGAAAATCACATACACGATCACAGAAAGCAATTAGTGAATGAGGCAGTCCGAAAGGGCTGCTTTTTTCATGGAAAGGAGGAAGCCATGAGTGATGCGGCAAAAGAGTTTGTAGCCTGGCTTGGGATTTTAGGCATCCCGTCAATCTTTACGATGACGGTTTGGTGCATCAAAAGCTGTCTTCAGTACACAAAACAGCTAAGGGTGTTAATCAAAGCGCAGCAGGCACAAATGAGATCACAGCTTTTGGAGCAGTACCACTATTACATGGACTGCGGCTGGATTTCAGAAGAGCACATGGAGGACTGGGAAAACCAGTATCAGGCTTATCACAGCCTTGGCGAAAATGGTGTGCTCGACAGTAGGCGAGAGGAACTACTTAAACTTACAAACAAAGAACCCGTAAAGGAGGAAGAAAGTCATGAGTAATTACTGGAAGAACTGGATCAAGGCAGCAGGCGTAAGAGCAATCAAGACAGTTGCTCAGACTGCGGTTGCCACAATCGGAACAGCGGCAGTGCTTGGAGATGTTAACTGGACACTGGTAGCGAGTGCAGCGGCTCTTGCTGGTATTTTATCGCTGCTTACAAGCGTCGCCGGAATCCCGGAGGTAAGCAAGGAAGGTGATTCTTAATGAAGTTAGTAGAGAGTATTTTAACAAAGAACCCCTGCTATAAGGCAGGAAGGAAGATAACTGTTAAAGGGCTGATGCTTCATTCGGTTGGTTGTTCCCAGCCGAAGGCATCGGCCTTTATTAATAGTTGGAACAGCCCTTCGTATGACAGGGCCTGTGTTCATGGATTTATTGACGGAGAGGATGGAACTGTTTATCAGACGCTTCCTTGGGACCACAGAGGGTGGCATGCGGGAAGCTCCATCAACGGGTCCGCCAATAATACTCATATTGGTGTGGAGATGTGCGAGCCTGCCTGCATTAAATACACAGGCGGCTTTACCTTTAAGTGCTCCGATATTGCAACCGCGAAAGCTGTAGCGAAAAGAACCTATGATGCTGCAGTGGAGCTATTCGCTATGCTTTGCAAGAAGTATGGGCTGGATCCACTTGCCGATGGAGTTATCCTTTCGCACAGGGAAGGCCATGCAAGGGGTATTGCTTCAAATCATGGTGATCCGGAGCACTTATGGAGTCAGCTTGGAACGGGCTATACCATGAACGGATTTCGGAATGCAGTAAAAGCTGCCATGAGCGGAGAGGTAAAAACGACCGGAATCCAGGCCACTTCATTTAAGGATATGACAGAAGCTCAGGTCATTGAAACGGTAGGTCCGCTTTTCACAGCCGATCAAAAGGAAACCGGGGTACTTGCTTCGGTATCTTTAGCTCAGTTTATTCTTGAATCAGGATACGGAAAGAGTGAGCTGGCCCAGGGTGCAAATAACTGCTTCGGCATGAAGAAGTCTTTATCAGGAAATACCTGGAGTGGTTCAAGCTGGGATGGGGTAAGTATTTATACAAAGAAAACCTCAGAACAGCACGCGGATGGGTCCTATGAGACGATCACCGCAGATTTTAGAAAGTACCCTTCTGTAGAGAAGTCGATTGCGGATCACTCAGCATATCTCCTTGGCGCCAAGAACGGAAGCAAACTTCGCTATGAAGGCCTTAAGGGACTGACAGATTACAAGAAAGCAGTGCAGCTTATCAAAGATGGTGGCTATGCTACAAGCCTTACTTATGTGGAAAAGCTCTGCTCTATAATTGAGCGCTGGGGATTAACAAAGTACGACGTGACCGGTGAGAGTTCAGCTCCAAAGAGCGAGTGTCCGTTTCTGGTAAAAGTCGATATTGATGATTTGAATATCAGAAAAGGCGCCGGGACCAATACAGCCAAAACTGGTAAATACACTGGCAAAGGGGTGTTTACTATCGTAGAGGTTAGACAAGGAAAAGGCGCTACGGCCGGATGGGGGAAGCTGAAATCCGGTGCCGGTTGGATCAGCCTCGATTATTGTAAAAGAGTATAGCAAAAAGCATTTAAGCCTACGGGTTTCTCTTCGGAGATTCCTGTAGGCTTATTTTTTTTTAGAAAAAATTATAACGATACCCGGAATTTGCTCTCTCAAAACCCCTTAGGAAGTTAGAAGGAAGAACCTTCAAACGATAAGGAGGAACGAGACAATGACAGACAAACAGAAGAATCAGATCGCAGTCTACAGAGGACAGGGCCTTGGTTATACGGAGATTTCCAAGAAAATGGACCTTTCCATTAACAGCATAAAAACCTACTGCCAGAGGCATGGCCTCGGCGGGAAGAGAGCATTTGAGTTTCATGGAGAGATCACCATCCAAGCCTGTGAGCATTGCGGAAAGCCGGTGCAGCAGAACCCTGGCCGTAAGAAAAAACGCTTCTGTAGTGACAAATGCAGAAACCTCTGGTGGAACACCCACATGGACCTTGTAAACCGAAAGGCCAATTATGAGTGCACCTGTGAAAAGTGCGGTAAGAAGTTTATTTCCTACGGCAATAAGGATAGGAAGTATTGCTGCCATGAGTGCTATATCGAGGATAGGTTCGGAGGTGAGTATTAATGGAAGTAACAAAGAATATCGGCCCTGAACTCACAACTCCGGCAAGGACCATGACCGCAGAGGCTATGCGGCAGGATTTCGAGTATGAAATGGCGGAAAAGTTCACGCAGTCACTCTTTGAAAAAGGGCTTATTTCGGAAGAGGAAAAGGCCAGAATATCCACGTTAAACCGGGAAAAATTCTCTCCTTTTTACGGCGATATTATGGAGAAATAACTTGCTATATGTGGCCTTTAGAGTGATGTATAGTATCGACCTAATAAGGAGGTGAGACGGTGGTAAGGATAACAAAAATAGAAGCTACACAAAGCTTTGCTACACAACAAAAAACACGAGTAGCCGCTTATGCCAGGGTCTCAACCGACAGTGATGAGCAGCTTTTAAGTCTTGAAACACAGAAGGAGCATTATGAAACCTTCATCAAGGATCATCAGGACTGGGAGTATGCAGGTCTTTACTATGACGAGGGCATAAGCGGAACCAAGATCGAAAAGCGAGATGGCCTTCTTAGACTTCTTAAAGATTGTGAGGACGGAAAAATCGACCGCGTAATCACAAAGTCCATTAGCCGCTTTTCAAGAAATACTACAAACACCCTGGAGATGGTCCGGAACCTTTCTAAGCTTGGGGTTTACATTTTCTTTGAAAAAGAGAACATCGACACCGAGCACATGAGCTCAGAACTCATGCTTTCGATCCTAAGCTCCATAGCAGAAAGCGAGTCCAGATCAATTTCGGAAAACAGCAAGTGGTCGGTAAAACGCCGGTTTGAGGAGGGAACCTTCATTATTTCCTACCCACCATACGGCTACGCAAATATCGATGGCGAGATGGTAGTTGTACCTGAGGAGGCCGAGGTTGTAAGAGAAATGTTTTGTATGGCCCTTTCTGGCATGGGTTCCCATATCATTGCAAATACCTTAAACGAAAGAGGTATCAAGTCAAAGAAGAACTGCCGATGGCATGCATCGACGGTCAAAGGGATTCTACGAAATGAGAAATACACCGGGGACGTTATTTTTCAGAAGACCTTCACTGATGAGAGTTTCAATCGGCACACAAATTACGGTGAGGAAAACATGTACCTATGTAAAAACCATCATGAAGCGATCATAAGCCATGAGACCTTTGACATGGTAGCGGATGCGATGGCTAGGCGGGGCCAAGAAAAAGGCAATGGCGGTGATACTGACAGGTACCAGAACAGGTACTCACTTTCAGGAAAGATTATCTGCGGCGAGTGTGGATCGACTTTCAAAAGAAGGAACCACTACAAACCAAGTGGAGATTACATAGCCTGGTCATGCAGAGGCCACCTTGATGACAAAGATTCTTGCAGCATGCTTTATGTAAAAGACGATGTGATCAAGCTTGCTTTTGTAAGGATGATGAATAAGCTGCAGGTGGGCAGGCAACAAATAATGAAGCCTTTTGTGGATGGCCTTCGAGGGTTTAACAATAGGGATAGACTTCATCAGATAAACGAGCTGGAATCCAAAATTGAAAGCAATAGTGAACAGCAACAAGTCTTAGTAAACCTTATGAACGCCGGTTATATTGAGCCGGATATTTATCATGCGGAGCACAATGTTCTTGTTCTGGAAGCTGACGCTCTTGTTAAGGAAAAGCAGCAGCTTTCTCAAAGTATAAGCGGTGACCTAAACCACCTGACCGAAGCTGAAAAGCTCCAAAGGTTCTTAGCAAAGATGGAGGATATCACAGAATACGATGCAGATCTTTTTGCAGAGTATGTTGAGAACATAACGGTTCAGGACAGAGAAACCTTCACTTTCAATATGAAGTGTGGGCTCAAATTAACAGAAAGGGTGGTGTTAGAATGACGCACGTTCCATACGGATACAAAATTGAAGCTGGGGTTGCAACCTTCAATGATGATGCTCCGGCGATCAGAAAGCTTTTTACTAACTTCATTGAGTGTAAATCAATGAGAGCTGCGGCAAAAACAGCCGGGATAAATAAAACGCATTCAGTAATCGGCAGGATCATAAAGAATGAGATTTATCTTGGAACCGACTTCTATCCGCAGCTTATTGATGATGAGACATTCGCCAAGGCTCAAGAAGTGAGAAGCACCAATGCAAAAAGCCAAAACAGGCTCGGTATTTACAGGCCTGAAAAACAAATTCCTAAAACATTTTGTTTTAAGATCGGCAAGGTGGAGAAAAAATACGACGATCCATACTTGCAGGCACAATACACATACAGCCAGGTAGGAGAGGATAGCAATGAATGAAAATGTAACACTTATCCCGGCCAGAAAGCGTACCGGGAACAGGGTATCAAAAGAAGTAGACAAACCCAAACTTAAGGTCGCAGCGTACTGCAGAGTAAGTACTGACAGCGATGAGCAGGCTGGCAGCTATGAAGTACAGGTTGAGCACTACACCGATTACATTAGCCGCAATAAGGAGTGGGAGCTTGCAGGCATTTATGCTGATGACGGTATCTCCGGTACCAACACAAAAAAGCGAGAGGGCTTTAATGAGATGATCGACGATTGCATGGAAGGGAAGATCGACCTGGTTATTACAAAGTCTATCAGCCGCTTTGCCAGAAATACTTTAGACTGCCTCAAGTATGTAAGGCAGCTCAAGGATAAAAACATAGCAATCATTTTTGAAAAGGAAAACATCAACACCTTAGAAGCTAGTGGAGAACTCCTTCTTACCATCATGGCTTCTCTTGCGCAGCAGGAGTCACAATCACTAAGCCAGAATGTAAAGCTTGGATTGCAGTTCAGATATCAAAACGGGCAGGTGCAGGTTAACCACAATCATTTCCTGGGATACACAAAGGACGAGGAAGGAAAGCTGATTATTGACGAGGATGAGGCTAAGATAGTACGCCGTATTTTTAGAGAATACTTGGAAGGCGCTAGCTTCAGGGATATCGCAAATGGCTTGGAGCGAGACAAGATTAAAACTGGCGGTAAAAAGTATAAATGGCATTTGAGTACGGTCCAGGGTATTCTTCAAAATGAAAAGTATATGGGCGATGCTCTTTTACAGAAAACGATCACAACAGATTTTATAGAAAAGACCAGAATAAAGAATGATGGTTCATACCCACAGTACTATGTGACGGGTAGCCAAGAAGCCATTATTCCGAGAGACCTTTTTACGCAGGTGCAGGAAGAAATGGTACGTAGGGCAAACATGTATACCGGGACCGGTAAACGGAAAAGAGTCTATTCCAGCAAGTATGCCTTAAGCAGCATTTGTACCTGTACGAAATGTGGAGATATTTACAGGCGAATTGCATGGAACAACAGAGGAAAGCGCTCTAACGTATGGCGTTGTTGTACCAGAGTTGAAAACGGGCCAAGCGCCTGCGATGCGAGAACTATTCAAGAAGGCGATTTACAGCAGGCGACGGTGGAGGCAATAAACCAGCTTCTAAAATGCTCTGATTCCATGCTGGATGCATTGATGCAAAACATAAAGACCGCGCTTGCTGATGATAATACAGGAGAGCTTGATGCCATAAACGAACTTCTTAGTGTAAAGCAGAAAGATCTTGTAAGGCTTGCTCAGGCAAAGAAAGATTACACGACACTTGCGGATGAGATTGACCGCCTGAAAGAAAAGAAGCAGCAGCTCTTGGTAGATAAAGCTGAGACGGAAGGATTCAAATTAAGGATCGGCGAGCTTGAAGATTTCATTAAAGGGGCGGACCACGAACTTACAGAATACGACGAGGCGATGGTCAGAAAATATATCCGGGAGATTAAAGTGTATGAGGACCATGTTCAAGTGTGCTTTAAAGCAGGAATTGAAGTGGATATTGATAGATAAATACTAGCGGTGAGGCGATTGTCTTGCCGCTTTTATTAATTGATTTTATTCGCGGTTTGGCATATAATTAACGTTAGAGTGTAATGTGTGATTTTTGTAGTTTAGAAAGGACTATATGGAGTACTTATCTATAAAACAAACATCAGAGAAATGGGGTATCTCCGTCAGGAGAATCCAGGTTTTATGTTCAGAAGATCGTATCCCAGGAGCAACGAAGATAGGCTCCTACTGGGCAATACCGGCTGATGCAGAAAAACCGAGCGATGAACGTATAAAAAGCGGGAAATATATAAAGGAAAAGTAGTGTATGGGTCAGAAGGAAACGATTGTTGATTTGTTAAAAACAAACGGTACCATGACACAGCTTGCTTTGGCTGAGGCTATTTATGGCGATAAGAATCATGGACCGAATATTTATGGCGCCTTGATGGGGCTTGTTAATAGTGGTGTGGTGTTAAGAACTGGAAGCCAGCCGGCGTACTATTCACTGACTGGTGCAGATATCGTGATTCCGGAGAAGGTAACACAGCCTAAAAAGGGAGTCAGGGATGTTTCCGGTGATGAGATTACCAACGAGACCATCGAAGAAGCAGGTCGCATAGTGGCTGAGACTGATAATTATGGTCCAGAAATGGAAATGATTACGAGATGCCTTAGGAGGTTTCCTGATAATACAGACCCAGATATCGTTGCGATGAAGGTCGGACTTATTGATATCACCAATTCGACTCATCTGTCACAGCATAAAAGCAAAATCAGTATGGTAGAGCTTTCGAACATAATTGCTTCCATTCCTGACATCGATGCAAGGATAAAAGCCGGTGATCCGGAAGTGGTAAACCAGATAGCAAGGAGCAATGGCAAAATAAATCTGTTCTCTTTTGCTTCAAAATATTGCTGTTACCATAATAGGAATCTATATGAGCGAGATGATTACTCCATTTTGGATACAGTCTTGAAGGAACACTTGCCGCTGTATTTCAGCGATGTTACTGAGACACAAATTGAGAATTGGAGAAAAGCATATAACTACAAAGCGTATAACGATTACATTACAAGGAAGCTCGATGAACTTGGAATAACAGTTGAGTTCAGGAAGAGGAAGTTTGACCTGTTTGTGTGGTACAGAAATAGATAGAAACGATGTGAAATGAGGTATGAATTATGCAGATACATTACTTCCAGAGATATCATGAGAAAGAAAACGTTGCGACAGCCAATACGATGTTGTTATTGTCGCGCTTATATTCATACTCATCTGACAAGTTTTTTAGGTTCCTGAAATCGGAGTATTTCTCTGATTCCTTTAATCCAGAAATAATCTTCACCTTGCAGGAGAAGAGCGTTGATAGTATTCCTGATGCAACCATTACGCAGGAGAGCTTTAAGATTGTGGTTGAAACCAAAATGTCTGACTGGTTTTATGAGGATCAGCTACTCCGTCACCTGAATTCATTTAGCGACGAGAAGTATAAGGTAATGATCACTTTGGCTCCGGAGCTTATGGAAGAAGGGAAAAAAGCGGAGTTTGAAGAAAAGCTCAAAGCGTACAATGAAAAGCAGACCCATCCGGTAATACATATTAATACCACATTTGAAGACATGGCCAATGCCATCAGTGATATTCTGGACGACAGAGATTATGAAATGCAGGATGTTTTGAGTGATTATCTTAACTACTGTTATACGGACGGGCTTATCCCGGTTTCGGATTCTTGGAAATATCTGAGAATGCAGCTTGCTGGGACAACATTGGATTTCAATGTTTCTGCAGGCGTATATTATGATAATGCGGAGCGCGGCTTTAGAGCACATGACTTCTTGGGACTTTATAAGAATAAAAGCGTGCGTGCGGTAGGAAAAGTCATAGCTCGCATTACAGCGGTTGAGACAGAAGACGGCGTGAAGTATAACGCTGAATATGGAGACCTCACCGATGAAAGAAAAGAGATCATTGCAAAGGCAATGGCAGACGGTGATTCTCATGGTTATGATTTAAGGAGTATTGAACATAGGTACTTCTTTGTTGATAAGTTCTACGAGACGGACTTTAAGAAGATAACACCTAGAGCGCCAATGGGAACCAGGATATTTGATCTGACCCAGGTGCTGGGAACAGAAGATATCCCGGATACAGAGGAACTAGCTCAACGTTTGATGGATGAGAGCTGGACATAATATCTGTAACAATTTGGAGGGACCAGATGGGAGAAATTATAAATATAGACAATAAAAGTGAGATAGAGGTTACCGCAGATAGTTACGGATTAGTAGAGCTTACCGAAGGAATGTTAGCTGAAGCAAGAGCTTCTATTAATAATAGTAGTACGACACTAAGTGTTCCTATTGCTGAATTATCTACGCTTGGAGCAGGTGTTTCGTCAATGATACCTGCTTTGAATACAGTTACTCAGACGACTACAATTGCTACAGAAGGCCTTTATTCTCTGGCGAATGCAGGAGTTGGTGATGTTTTAAAGGTTGCAAAGAACGGTAATTTCTGGGGAGCCTTTAAAACTGCAGATGGAGCTTCCAAGTTTGCACAGCTTCAGGCGGCAGGACCTTTGTCTGCAACAACGACAACGGCAGCAGCACTTAATCCGGCTACAATGATGATGGCTGTAGCTTTGTTTTCTATTGAAAGAGAACTTGGAAAAATAGCAGATATGGAAAAGCAGATTCTATCGTTTTTGGAAATCGAAAAAGAATCTGAGATTGAAGCGGACGTTGAAACCCTTATGGGAATTGCCAAGAAGTATAAGCTTAACTGGGATAATGAACACTTTGTTTCGAGCAACCATAAGCTGGTTTTAGATATCCAAAGGACAGCCAGAAAGAATATGAATGCCTACCAGAAAAAGGTAGACGAGGTTCTGAAGGCAAAACAGTTTATTGTAGGCCAAAGTAAAGTGAATTCTACACTGGCCGATTTAGAGAAGAAGTTTCAATATTATAGGCTTTCACTTTACACCTTCTCTCTTGCTTCGATGATGGAAGTGATGCTTAGTGGTAACTTCAAAGAAGAATATATAATCGGAATCAAAGACGAGATCAGAGCTATGTCAGATAAGTACAGAGAACTGTTTGGTGAGTGTTCTGTGCGTCTTGAAAAGATGGGAAATAATGCTGTTGAGGCAAATGTAATTAAGGGGATCGGAACTGCGGGAAAAGCTGTCGGAAAGTTTATCGGCAATATACCTGTAGTCAAAGAAGGTCCCGTTGATGAGTTCTTACAGGATACCGGAGATAAATTACGTCGTAATGCTACGGGGATGGAAACTAAAGCCGTCAAGGAGTTTGCTTCTTTGGGTAATCCTGAGACTCGTGTATTTGTTGAGAAGATGGAGGATATGGTACAAATCTATAACCATACTTCTCAGATCTGCTTCGACAAAGAGCGAATATATTTGATAGCGAATTAGCGATGAATATAATGGCTGATGTAATTTGAAATGAGGAGATGGGATAAATGGACAAGACCGCCTTTGTCGGAACTATGATAGAGGTTCTCAAGTACGATAGCACATATAAAAGCATAGAAGGAAGAGACCAGCTAATTAGATTATTAGGCAGAGCAAAAGCTAATTTCTTACCGCAATATCAATTTGTTGGTGGAGGCATATCAAACCAAAGATGGGAAAATGTAGAACTTCGAGTGCCGGTTCCACTATTGGACGAAGCTAACGAATTAAAAAAACAGATAGATAAAGTAGCAGATTTTGTTTATGAGGAATCACTGGAATATGCTCTAAATGAAATCTTGATACGTCCGTTAGTAGCGGCTGCCCCTGAGGAGTATAAAGAATATGATGTGGTTTTTAGTGAGTACCGCGACACAGTGATTCAAGGGATACGAGATGCAAAATTTATCATTTGGGTGGCTGTTGCATGGTTTACTGACATGGCTATATATCAGGAACTGTTGGCTAAGAAAAACCAGGGAGTCAGTATCAGGGTGATTGTATCCAGAGAAGACAGCAACAGTTCGATGATTTCATTATTAAAAGAGCAGGGCTTTGATTATAAAATAATCGAGCATTGGGGAAGCCGAGGATATAATCGTATGCATCACAAATTCTGTATTATAGATATGGATTACGTTATGCATGGATCCTATAATTGGACGCCTACCGCCAATAGTAATGATGAAACCTTGGCAACGGCATTAGACCACGATTTAGTGGCTAAGTTTGCTACTGAGTTTATGCTAATGTATAACGAATAGATGGGTGGGTGCAAAAATGGAGCAATCGTTAAAGAGTTCGTGGATATGTTCCCACGAACATAAGGGACCGCATGACAGACTTTCTGTCGTGTCAGGCCATGTGGAAAGTTGCGTGCTTTTGCAGAGGGTGAGCAACACCCGGTAGAAGGCTATTACTCTGGATGTTGAGATGGGGGATTATTACAGAATAAAAGGG
>Ga0310695_10003471_pt1 | contig 30820 bp, 53 predicted proteins | sample RumenRJG_04DNA_FD_203882 | JGI IMG/M metagenome (GOLD analysis project Ga0310695, IMG submission 203882) | Bovine rumen microbial communities from Lethbridge, Alberta, Canada - RJG_04 (v2) (version 2) | ecosystem: Host-associated > Mammals > Digestive system > Stomach > Rumen | place: Canada...
TACCTATCTGCTGGAGCGCCTGTTTTACCTTGTCGAATGAGACCGTTGCAGATAAGAAAGACAGAAAAGTGAGTGCGATCATTATAATCACTTTCTGTATCGTGAACGGCTCGCCAAAATAGAGCGTATATCCGACACACAATGCCACCGTGAGTATGGTGGACACTATGACGGCAAGCAAGTTGCTGGAGTATTCCACCTGTTTCTCATTCAGTATCTTCTTGATGGCTTCCACCGTAAGACTTGTCAGTACGCTGATGAGTGCCAGCGCTGACAGTAAAAATCCATTATTCATCATGTTCCTCCATGTATTTCAGTTCTTCAAAGTCCTGCTTGCGTTCCTGCTTCGTTTCAAAGTATGCCTTTCCCATATACCCGACCATTACCGCTACTACACCTGTTACCCACGCTATACCTAAATCTGATACGGGCTCCCGACCGAAAGCGGAGAGGATATAAGGAATCGAGCCGTTAATCACCCCGATTATCAATAGGGCTTTCACGGCTCGCTTGGTGTAGGTTCGCCTGTTTTCTCTGTGGCGCTTCATTTGTAGACCTCTCTAATCTTAACCAACCTGTGAATGATTTCGCTTGTCCAATCGTCTACCTTTGTGAGAAACTTCTTTGACGTAAAGATATCGGGCTTTATCGTCATGCTGGCAAGTAGTGCCTTGACTTTTTCCTGCTTGATGCTGATATAGTCAGACTCTACGTTAATGTGATTGTATGTAATCCACTCGACCACTTCGCCGTACATTCTTTCAAGGATATACATAGTGATATAGGGGTCATATCCTGCAATGTCCTTGCACATTTCGTCTATCGTATGCCGTAGTCCCTCACAGTAGATGTGCGCCCACTCTGTCTGCTGACGGATGATATCTCTCTCTCGGTAATCGTCTCCCAAACCGAATTTACTTGTATTCAGCCGTAGCCACCCCATCTTTGCAAGCACTACCATGATGAGGAATACAACTAGACCGTATATCATCACCATGAAAGCGTTCTGATTAGTTAAGACTTTTGCGATAGCTTCCCACATTACTCTGCCTCGTTCGGGTTAGGCTGTGAAAAGTTCTCTGTGCGAAGCTGTCCACCACTCTTGTCAAACAGCTTGACTGTGCAGTATGCGGTCTGCTTGTTGCTTCCGTACTTGTCGCACTCCGAATGAAATTTCAGTATAGCGGTCTGTTCATCTTCAATCCTTGTAGTGAATTCTGCTTCACCGCCCAGCTGATTGATTGTGAATACTACGATTCTGAATGAGTTATACATTGCATTGTCCTCCTTAAAAAAGTGCTTTTAATGTGTTTCGTGCGTTTTTGTGCGTTTCGTGTGTTTTCGTGCGTTTCTCGTGTGTTTATATCTGCTCCTTATATGATGCTTATTGTCACCTCTGTTGACTCTTTAAAACATTTCCGAAGCACTTCGAAATTCTTCTATTAAGTGCTGACCGCATTTTTTACAGATATATCTTTGATACATGACCACCGAGCTATTGTCCTTGTAATAGTCTTGCTTGACCATCTCATAGTCATGGTCGCAAAATACACGCTTTAGCCACTTAATAGGGTTCTTTGCTCTATCCATGTCTCTACCGCCTATATGACGTTTATTGCTACTTCTGCTACTTCTTCCAACGGCTCAAACCTCACCACTACCCTGTCACCGTCACGTTCAAAGAGTGTGTGATTTACTCCACCGACATACACGCTCATGTTGCCGTTAGGTACGTTCTCGAAAGATACGGACGTATCGTCTATATAAGCCATCTTTAATGCCGTCCACGGGGTAATCTCCGTCACCTTGCTTGCGGTATTTTCTGTTTTTGCCGTGACAGGTACTTGGTTCTTTTGCGATTGCAGAAAAGCCTGTTGGAGATTATCAAAACGGGATTTGAGTTTATTTATTTCTTCTTCATAATTCATTGGTTAACCTCCTTTTTTTAACCTATTCGCACCATACCGCATAATATGTTGCACCCGCATAATTGCTTGAATCCGTATTACATCCAACCATAATACTTTTAGCGGTATTTGATGCACTTGTAACATTCAGTGTTTTTATTCCTGTATACGAGCTTTCAGTAGAATTTAACTGTTCTAATCGAGTGTAATTTGAGCCAGTCGATGGATATTGTGTTACTGTCCATATTACTACTGCTTTATTAGACCCACTTGTTTCGAATGATACATTAGCATGAATTTTTGATATATCACTAAAATCAATCTGTTCAGCAGTAGTAAGGAGGTTAGTCCCATGTGATGAGGTTTTCCCAACATTATTTGTATTCCATGTCCAATTGGAAGAACTGGGGTTTTGGTATGCCTGCATAAGCCCTCCTAATGGAGTATTATCATTACATCCATACCAATAAACTGCACCTTCCGGCATAACATATATTTCAGTCGTGTTTTCCGTGATGGTCACCGATTTGCTATAATCTGCCGTTAAATCGGTGGGGTCTTTTGCTATGGATGAAGTAAACGTTATTGTCGGGTCTACTCCTACTGACGGTTGCGTGATGGTAATACTTACCCCTGTGGCTTTTCCTGTGCTATCTGTGGTCACGGTCTGCGCTCCGTTATCGTCTGTATATGAGAGCGTGTCGGATGCCGCTGAATAGATATCTACGGTCAAATGATAGGTAATTATTGTATCTATCGTCACGTTGTACGTAGTTTCTGCTGATACTGTCGCACTACCGCTATATCCCTCACACTCACAAGTGTACGTACCTGTTTCGCGGACAGTATAGGTTGCTGACCCCTGTGCGGAGAAAGCGGTTGTACCGACCACTGTAGAGCCTTTTTTGATCGTGATTGTTTTTCCGTAAAGACTGGATGCACTTGTGGATATATTTAATATAGCGCTGAATATATCTATAGTTGTGCTATACGTGGTCTGCTCGGTGACGGTTACTGTGGGTGAGCTGAACACAACTCCACCAACTGTGACCTCGAATGTATAAGCGCCTGTTGACCCAGCTATATATGTACCGCTTCCTGATGTGAAATTAACAGTACCTATCTGCACACCATCTTTCTTTACAATGGCACTATTTATGCTGGGATCTGTAGTCACATTGATTGTAGCTGCCCAAAACGAAAGAAACGTAGTGTAATTCCCATAATATGGTACATTAAGCTGATTTGTAGCCGCTCCTGATGTTATTGTGAGTGTACCTGTAGCAGTTACACCATCAATAACGCATACTCCCGAACTATCGAATACACCTGTAAACGTTGATACGCCATCTGATATTATTACAGATTCACCATAAAGCGAGGTTTCAGTTGTAGTTACAGTTATAGTAGAACCGCCAGAACCTCCACCCGATATAGTCACGTTCGTAGTATCATTTTCGGCATCGTCGGACACATTAGCGCCTGCGAAACGTAAGTTCTTACGCTGGGGCATTTCCTGCCCGAGTCCATTGAGGATAGTGTGACCTGCGCCACAATCATCAACAAGTGCTTCAAGGGCTTCCTGCACGCTATTCTGTGTCTCTCCGCCGATATGCAAAGCGGACGCGAGGAGTATCTTATCACTATCGTAATCTCCAGCCATCGGAAGCACAGAACCATGCCTGCCATTGAACGATGATACGCCTGTAACGGCACTTGCTGCCTGTTCGGCCCAATATTCAGCCTCGTTGACAGAGTTCTGTATGTCCTCCAGAAGCGCGGGGACGTCGGTATGTGATACGTCAATCTCAGATACGCCCGCCTTTTCGATAGCCATCTGGAAATTAAGCGTGCCAACCACGCTATCACCGTCCGATATGCGAATTTCTGCCTCATGCGTGCCCTGAACCGTGGTCATCTGGTCATACACCGCGCTTGTGAGGAAATTACTGTGGACCGTGCAAGGGTATGTATATACATTTCCGTCGGGCTTCGTCCCGTTGATCGTGGCCGTGCAACCTGTGAGATTGAACGGAGCCGGACCGTTGAAAATGTTGAACAGTAAAGCTCCGTCCGCGTCCCTGTCGTACTGCGACAGGTGGACGATAGGCATTACCCCCGTAGGTATTAAGTTTAGATTAATGCTCTGTACTCTCATCCTTTTCCTCCATTATCATAGTTGAACGCTCCCATAAAAAGAGCCGTCTACATACACGCCGAGGTATTTTTGGTTATTTGATTCGTAGGTCATGAATTTCACCTCGTCCGTTCCTATTACGCCAGCGTAGCCTATTAGTCTGCCGTCGCGCACCATTACATCGCCGCTCAACTGTATAGCGTTACCCGACCCCGATGGACCTATATACATAAAAGCCTCGGTCATGTTGTTTTCGGTGCCTACGTGAACGCTAGCGCCTGTCATTCTGACTTGATACTGCGTACTCTCTACGGCGATCCTATCGTTGCCTGATATCAAAAGAGCGTTTTGTCCATCAAATCCCTGAGACGGTCCGTATGTCATTGTCGTTTGCAATCCGTTCCTTCCGAATTTAATGGTCGAGCCGTCTATATTCACACCGCGGATGTTGACGCCCTCTATATCCACCGCGTTGATGGTCCCCGCCGTTATCATATTGGCATTTATCTGCCCGTCAGCAGTCAGCGCTATATCATCGAATGGGCCGTCATATCCTGTGTGGGAATGTCCGAGGCCATTAAGATTGAACCGCCAGACATTGACCGCCGTGTCTTTGTCGTCGGTGTCCATGATTAAAATTTCATTCGGCTCGCCGTTCGCGTTCCGATTTATCACCACATGACCACCCAGACCGCCACTAATCAATGACGATGCGTGCGCGATAGCCTGTTGCATAAATGAGGTCGATGCGCTCTCTTTCGCGGTCTGCTGGATGTCGGACAGGGTATTTACGAGATTCGTCCTGACCTCGCCTATCTCGATTTTGCTGTATTTTTCTTTCAGGACGTCAAATTCAGTACGGATGACCTTCGCCTTTGCGCTGATTCCGAGCTTTTCAAACTCCACTGTCACGGTATCGCATAGCTTCACCCGTTCCAGATTGGCGATATCCTTATATTCCTCTGTCTGCCAGAGCGCCACGAAAGACACGTCTATGCTGACCGATGGAATCCCTATATCGTTGCGTTCGATATAGTTCCGGGTGTATTGTTCGAGCTCCGTCTTTGTCGGTGCGTCCTCGAACTCCTGTGAGAAATCTTTGATTACGGTACGCATAAACGGGAAATTATCAGCATTTTCCGAGTATTGAGCATCACCCGTGACTGTATTTCCCTCGGAATCCGTCCAATACGGTACGATACCCGTTATGGTGTTGGATATGTTCTCTTCCTGCTTGATGTCCGTGATGTTCTTGCCATAGCGTAGCGTGACACCGTTATCGGCACCACGGGACGCATAGAGCTTGACCAGATAATTATCAAACTCATATTCTCCACCGTAGACATCCAGGATCGAACCGTTTACTCCGCCCAGCCTTGATCTGAAGCTCTCAGGCAGCGTCTGTTTGTACGTCGCCTGTGTAGCTTTATCTGTCCAGACTGCGAAAGGATTAGACTCGAGCGAATTGTTTACCAGTCCCTCGAGGGCTCCGGCACACGTCCCCGCCGTGAATGGTTCGACCGGGATAAATGAAAGCTGATATGAGATATGTTCAGCCGATATCGCGACCTTGCCGTTCAGCGGCCTGCTGATTTTATAGACTCTGAATAGTTGTTCATTGGCTCCGTCAGATGGCAACACCTTGATGATGGATGAATAAGTCAGATCATCAAAATGCGCCCCGTCTATGGGATATACCATTTCCATGACATACTGACCGTTGCGCTCCTCCGTGACTATGCACGATATGCAATCGGACAATCTGCCGAGCCCGTTCGATGTGAAATTTATTTCGTCAGCACTATATAAAATGGGGATCATAAGGTGTACCACCTCGGTGTGATTTCAATCTTTGTTATCCCAGAGCCGAGACTGACTCCATTCGCTCCCGGAGTAAGCACCGGGAATCTGCCCGAATTCAGCACGATATTGCCGTTGCAATTTGTCGCGCCCTTGAATGCGTCCATCAGCTCGCAATCAATGTCGGTATATTCATCCGCCGATATGATCGTCACCGTATCAGATCCGATGCCGAATGTGCCGAATCCATATACTCTGAGTAGTGGTTTTGCATCAAAAAGGGTGAAATTCTGGATAGATCCGGCCTGTTCAAACGTGATAGTCTGCTCTCCGTCTTTGAGGAATCTCTGGGGCTTGCAATCAAAAGTGATATTGAACTCCCCAGCATATCCGCGCTCGTACACGTTCGGGCTTATCTCTGATGCAAGGCGCCCGATCCGATATTCTTCCGGGTGATATGTATCCTCTATGCGATGATAGCCGGTATTAGCAAGCATAAAAGCCCGGAACGCGTCGAAAAATGACGGATCTCGGAATGTTCTCAGGATATACGCGGGATAGTCAACCTTGATGTTCGAATATCTGCCATTATCAATCAAAAGGTCTCCGTTTCTTCCCGGTATCGATATGCTCTCGACGTCACGCGCCGGAGCGTTATATACGGCATCGCCCTTGACCTCTACCCCGAAATCAGACAGGGCTTTGCCGTTGAAATATAGCTGATTAAGCATATGCTGCCTCTTTTCTATACATGAGATCGTTCATGCGGTCCATGATTGCGTCCGCCAGCTCGTTCACATCCTGTCCGGCTGCCCCGTATACGTTGATTGTCGGAGCGATTGACGTGGAGCCGCCGCCACCTGATGCCGTATTGATTCCCATGTTGACGGGTATGCTCAGGCTCTCGTTCATCTGGTCCGCGATCAGGTCCTCATTGTCTTTGATGCCCTTTGCGAACAGTTCCATCATATCGGGCGCGTATGTGTGGAAATTGGACAGGGGACCCACTTCGGGCTCACTGAATCCGATATACGACTTCACTGTTTCAGCCAAATCCTTGACTGCGTTTTTTAGGTCGCTCCACTTTGCCTTGATGCCCCTGATGAAGTTGTCTATCAGGTCTTTGCCCCATGTAAGAGCCTTCTCGACACTGAAACCTTCTTTTATCTTCTGCAATGCGTCCGCCCCGGCCTTAACGAGAGACGCATACGACTTGACCAGCCCCGTCACCAGCATCGCGATGAGTTTTGCCGATGCTTCGACGATTTTGGGCACGTTTCTGATGATCGCCTCTGTGAGTTTTATCACTATCTCCGGCGCTTTTTCGATGAGTTTCGGCAGTGCATTTATAAGACCCTCGGCCAGACCCAATATCAGCGCTATTGACGCATCGACGAGGAGATCGACGTTATCAATCAAAGAATCCACGATGAAAAGGATCGTATCGACTATTGTCGGGATCAATTCGGGCAGCGCTTCAGCGATTCCCGTTGCTATCTGCAAGATGATCTGCACGGCTGCGTCGAGTAGAGCGGGCAGATTTTCGATAATAGCGTCCGCCAGCTTCATGATTATCGGCAGGCCCGTCTCAATCAGCTTCGGAAGGTTATCAATTATTGCTTTTGCGAAACTTTCCACTATCTCCACACCGGCATCCAGTAATTTCGGTGCCGCGTCTGTGATATTCTTCACAAGTTCGTCCACGCCCTCGCTGATCTTGTCGAATCCGTTCTTATCCCCGGAGACCAGCATAGAAACACCGTCCATCATACTGGTGAGAGACGGCAGGAATTCAGCTATGAGCGCATTTTTGGCGCCTGTCATGGTGCTCTGCATTCTGGTGAGAGCATCCTCGAAATCCGCGCTTGCCTTGACCGCATCGCCAGACATGATCATGCCGTACTGATTGGCCTGTTCAATCAATCCCTTTGTGGCCTCTGCCGACTGGTTGAAAAGCGGCGCGAGATTCTGTCCGGATTTACCAAATAGATCATTGGCAAGGGCTGCGCGGTCGGTTGAGTCTGCCATGCCCTGAAATCCTTCGATGGTCTTCGCGAATAGATCCTCGCGGGACATAGTATTGATGTCTTCCATGCTGATACCCAGCTTCTCGAACATCCCTCTGGCTTCATCAGATCCGTTTTTTGCGTCGTCCAGCTTATTGGTGAGAGTCTTCAAGCCTGTGGTCATTGACCCCATATCAGTGCCGGCAAGCTGCATCACATAATCCCATTCCTGATAGGATTTTGCAGACAGTCCGAGCTTCTGCGACATTTTATCGACATTATCCCCGTACTGCGCGACCTCGTTCGAGGACTTAACGAAAGCCGCTCCGCCCGCTGCAAGTGCGGCAGTGGCGGCAGTTATAGCCCCCGCTCCGACTTTAGCAGCAGTTCCCAGCGCGCTTCCGAGTTTTCCTCCTGCGCTTTTGCCTGCCTTGTCTGCTTCCGGCTCAAGTATGCTCGATATGCTTCCGCTGATGCCTTTTGCACTCGGAATAATTTGTACGTATGCGCTTGCTAATTCAGTCGACATTGTACTTCTCCAGTTCCTTCAGTAAACTCTCTCCGCTATCGAATCCCCTCACGTCCATGCTGTGGTCGCGGTTGATCTCGTCTATTATTGATTTGGGCATATTCACGCCCTTTTGACCGTTCTCGGTCCTTTGCCAGATTAAAATCCCCAATCTATCAGCTATGGCCGCCAAAAGTGTCTGATCCGTGGTTATCTTCTGCCCGGTCAGCTTCATTCTGATGCGGCTATTCTCACGCAAACCGACCGCCAATGCAGCACACATCAGCGGTCGTATCTGGTGGTAATCGTATATGTGATAGTATTCGGCAAAATCGCAAATCAGAGCATCCTCGTCAAGATTTATCAACCTTGCGAGGATGATGAGTTTTTTATTTCTTTCGCGGCCTCCACGATCTCATTGACCATAAGCTGGACCTGATCCTGTGGACAGTATCCTTTGTTTTTCTTGCGGATGAACTCAAAAAGAGCCGTTTTGTCGTCGCCCAACACGGTATTGACGAAAGTTACCGTCCCCTGAACCATGCGCTGGGCGTCTCCGCTCGACATGTCCGCTATAGCTTCGAACACGTCCCACTCATTCAGCTTATTCTCGTCGATTTCGAACTTGAAACCGCTTTTTGTTTTGCCTTTTACCATCCGTCATCAGCCTCCTGTCGGAAGAGTCGACGTATTCGGTACCTTCTTCATGTACTCGTAGTGTGTCGCCTCGTTTGCTGTATTGTCGGGAGCGCAGAACAGTGTCGTGTTGTACCCGATGGCTTCGTTGTCCACGTAGGATATGGTATCCACGTTCGTGACTCTGCCCTGAGGAATGACGATCCTCTTCTTGACGTTGCCCTGCAGCACCATCTCTATCACGAGCGAGTGCTCTGCCTGTGGTGTAGCGTTCGCGATCACGCTCAGACCGTCCGTGAGATTGCCGGACACGTTCGCATCGCCGTATACATGCTTCAGCACGGTGGGATTAAGTGCCTCAAGCAGCGTATAGTTGAATGTGTCCTCTTTGGACGTCTGGACGGACAGTACCGCCGTACCACCCCACGCATTGATAGTGTCCGAATCCGCGCTGTTGCTATTTGTCACACCGGCATCTGATACGAAACCGAGGTTTTCAAACGCTGCGTCAAGCACGGAGGTCGCATCTGTCGGAAGTGCCGTCCCGATCGGAGCCACAAACAGCGCTCCGCCGATCTTGGGCTTGCCGACCGATACATTGCTTGCATTATTATTAGCCATTTCAGCCTCCTTAATAGTATGTGATGTCAAATACCGCCTGATAGCGATATTTTTTGATCGTTGTATCTGTGAAATTATAGTCAGAATTGAGCTCGCAACCGCCAATGTCATCCAGGTCGATAATGTTATCCATTACCGCCTTGACCTGTTCATTGAGTTCAATCGCGCCGACCAAACTGTTCGAATATGTCTGAATGGCGACAGTTGCCGATTTGATATGATTGCTGATGGATGAGCCTGTTTTCTGGATGATGATGAAATTGCCCTGTGGCATAGTTTTAGGCATTTCAAGAAAACTCGAAAAGCCTTGAGCGGTCAAGTATTCTTTTATGATTTTCTCTATCATCTAAGTGCCCTCAGTATTGTATTACTTTCCAAGTTTTCTTTCCGTGCCTCACGCGATACCGCGACGATTTCAGCGTTGGCCCTATTCTTTCCGACGTAGGAGTCCACTTCGTAGCCGTCACCCAAAGAAGCGAGCGCATCTCGCGCCCTGCTCTCACATATCGCTCTCATCTCATCCGATCGGAGGAGTTCGCGGACCCCTTCTGAATTCAGTTCAACCTCAACACTACTCATATCTCTCCAATTTGACCTTTTTGTTCCATGAAAGAGGTATATTTTCTTCTATCCCCGCCGTGGGGTATCCGATAGTCATGTAGGTGCCTGCAAACGGCTCCGGGAGTACCACCTTTGTGTCCGTCCAGTCATGATCATCCCCTTTTGGTATCGCCAATGTGTACGCGATGCGCTTGCCGTACAGACTTAACGTATTCGTTATGTCGTCCGTACTAGGCTCACCGACCAACACATTCCCAATATCCTCCGTGGTCTCTTCATATATAGGCTGACCGCTCCAGTCCGTCCCGGTCTGCGTCATTGTGACTAGTTGTACTGTGATACCTTTAATCATTGCCGTATATCTCCAGTGCTCCGTATGTCTGACACCTTAACCCCAATGCTTTGAGGTCGTTTTTCAGGATTGCAGCCGATACTCCGCCACCCGCCATGATGGGCGTACCACTGAAAGAGTATCCCATTGCTGACTGCGAGAACTGTGATAATGGTTCCCCTTCCGTGTCCTGTCGCAAAACGCGGCCCACGATACTCACCGTCACCATAGTGGCGACTGACGCAAGATTCGGATCATCAATTATCATCTGGTCGAGGTCCTTATTGACCGCTTTAGCCTTTACCCTCAGGGCATCGGAAACGAGCGGTAACAGCTTCTCGACCTTTGCAGTCTCATCGGCTGTGAGTGGTCTGAATAAATCAATTACATCCTGCAATGTAGCAAAATCTGACATGTCTATACCTCATGGAAAAAAGGGGAAGCGTTATTTCGCGCTCCCCTTGACCTTTTTGACCGTCTTTTTGACTGCCGGCTTCTTTTCGGGTTTAGCTTCGGGCTCTCCCTTGACTACCTCAACAAGACCCATACCGACCGCCTTGTCGATACGGGCCTCATCAGTCCAGTCCAAAACCTCCCCCGGTTTGCGCTCACATTTCGCCTGCAGGTCAACAAAACTCTGTCTGGCTACGATCATCAGACGCCTGCTGCCTTAACGCGAGCGAATGCGTCAGCGTCGAGGATACCCCATCCGATGAACGCCTCGGACCTTATGAGGACCTCATTGGCCTGCTTCAGATCGTATGTGCCGCCGTCAGGATTACCGTATTCGATAACCTCAAGAGGCATATCCAGAGCGTAGCCCCACTTGAACGCATCGAAATCACCCAGAATAACCCTGTCGAGGTTACTGTTGGCGGACACGGTTGCGTTGACGTCGAGTGTTGCTCCTCCAAGAGTTGCAGGAGTTGCGCCGAATGCGAAATCGGGATATACCCTCTCGCCGCTCTGAGTTGCTACGGCTGCCATCTTCTGGCGTGCAGCGGGTGAAAGGACGATACCGTTTACTGCGTACTCATCTGCCTCGAGTGCGGTTACGGCCTCCTCGATATTAGCATCGATCTTTGTGCTGTCATGCTCAAGAATGATGGTCTTTGTGGTGGATATCATCGCGTCAAAGTTGTTGCTGCCGATGATAGCTGATGCAGATCCGGTTGCAGGATTTACGCCGTGCATTGCCATGACGTCGAGTCCGGCTGCGATCTTCTTCGAGAATCCCTCAGCGAACTTCCTGAGATAATCGATCTGCTTCTCCTCTGCGGCATACTTGAACTCGTCAGATATACGGCTCTGATATACCACCTTCACGGGTCTGATCTGGACGGGTGATACGGTTGCTCCGCCTGCGGGCTTTGCAGCGGTCTCTCCGACGATTGAAACAGATCCGTCAAAGTTGAATACGAATACGTCCGTGCCTGCGAATGCGATAGGCTCCTCGGCGCTCATCTTTGCGAGTGAGCTGTGGCCCTTTACCTTCGAAAACATTTCTCTTGCAAGCTCAGCGGGGAACTTGCTACCCATTGTGATTGTAGACATAGCTTTTCTCCTATTCTTTCATGTTGTGGAGCATGGACTTTAGCCCTGCTTCGATTTTCGCCTCTTTTGACTGAGGCACTGCTGTTTCACTGCTTGCGAGGGGAGCCTCGGGGACCTTGATCATGCCCTTGAGTCCTTCCGCGCTTTTACGGATTGACTCTTCGTCCTCTCCTTGCAAGTAATTGACTGCTGAGTACGGCAGCCCCATCTCGTTGGCGATTTTGGTTTTTGCCGAGGCCGTCTCGTATGCCTTGATCTGGGAATCCTTCTCTGCAATCTTCGTATCGAAAGCGGAGATTTTTTCATTTGCTTCATTCAGAGCCGTATTCAGCTCCGCGATCTGTTTGTTTGCCGCTTCGAGCTGATTTTTGGTCTCGTCAAATCCGTTTAGCTGTTCCATGAACTTATTCCGCTCACGTTCGAGCCTTGACTTGATAGCGCTGTCAAAATCTTCCTGCGTTTCGATAACTTTGAATTCATTTTCAGCCATTATTGGCTCCTTTCCCGGCTTACCGCGCCGTTTGCGTGATTTTGTATTAAAAAAGCACCCTCTCGGATGCTCTAACACACTATTTTCTGCTTTTTCTTCTCTTTGATCTCCGTCACGCCCCAATGTGCATATATCATGGAGTCCATTATCGCGACATCGATATCGGGCTTCTGGGATTTATACCCGAATCCCCCGGAGCTCCCGATCGGTCTCTTTTCGCAATTCGATATGATCTGAACCACTGAAGGTTGACCCATGTGGCATAGCGTTCCGCTGAATAGATCCCGCTCAAATACAGAATTAGCCAGGATCACTTCGCCCGTGTTCGGGAAAATCGGCTTTTTCAGTCCGGCATCGTGCATCTCATTCGTCAACACCGATGACCCAGAGGCTCCATCAACTATCACGGCCCCGATATCTTTCGCCTTCTTCAGAAAGTCCACGATCCAGCCGTTACCCGTTCGCACATTCTTGCATCCGATGCACTCGAGGAATATCTTTCCGTCAGAGGTCTTGTATGCGATAGACATCGCCACCCTCATTCCGTCTCGACCGTATTTGATGCCGATGATCTTGTCCGAGACACGCTCCGGCACCTTTGCGCACTTCAGGTCGTTCCATTCATTCTCACTGATGGCTGACTTCTGGTTATATTGCAACCATAACCCGAACCGCTGGATATTATAATCGACCTCGTTGCTCTTATCCTCTGCCCGGATCTTACGCTCATCTAACTGAAAGCCCATCGCGGGATTGGTTCTATACCAGAGATCCACATTGTTGACGTCGCACATCTGCTCGACGGACCATTCCGCCCAATACGTGCTCTCGCTCTCGCCCTGAATGCACTCGTTACGCATCGCGGGGAATACAGTTCCGCTTGATACGCTTGTCGGAGGCGTCCCGCATAGGATTGTCTGTGGATTCGGGCTATCAGACACGATATACTGGAGTGTATTTCTCTGATCCTCCGTGTATTCCTGCGCTTCATCCACAATGAGAACGTCGAACCCTTCTCCGAGTCCACCTTTTGACGTCCTTGTCCTAAAATCCACGCTTGCGCCGGTATCGAGTATCGTTATCCGCTCAAGGCCGAACTGTTTCGAGTACGTGTATGCTCTTTCGTAGGTCTCGTCCTTTTTGACGCGGATCACTTCGGTGTATCCTTTGTCCCTGAGGAGCTTCGCAAGCCTTAATGATGCTGCGCTTGAGGTCGATGTTCTGTGTGCCGTATGCAGGACCCTCTCACCGTTCTCCAGTGCGTCAAGTTCTCGCATGGTCAACACTTCGCCCTTTCCGTTTCGCCGGGGGATGGAATATCCAACCTTAACGTGAACATATAACCCGTCGTCATCGACCGCCATGATGTCGTTTATCAGCGTCTCCTGCCACGGCTCTGGTTCTCGACCCGTTTCCCTATATTCTCTGAGCGCACGTTCGCCCCTTGTCTCCGTGTAATTACAGCAAATCCTATAAGTTGGTGTTTGCTCACCTATCCTCTTTGCCATATTTAATTCCCCTTAAAGGTATATTTTGCGATTACTTCATGAAATTGCGGTTGTACGACCTTAATCTGCTTCCGTCATATACAACCTCGCATCTGCAATTTTCATGTCTCTGGAAGACTTCGCGCGGTACGTTCGGATATTCATACTCACCTTCGAGCTCCGAACACCAGTCGCAACAGTTAGCCTCTGCGGTCCTTATGACCCTCGGCCTTAATCCAGAGTTATACTGGAATTCAGCGTTTTTCTTGATACTGTCATCTACGACCGACTGCGAGAAATTAACAATCGGCTCCCCGACCATCCACTTTACATCATCATACTTTTCAGCCGATGAAACCTTATCAATGAATCCGTCAACCTTACTCCTGTTCAGATCCGCTTTCAGACCCTTCAGACCCACGCCGCTTATCTCGTTCAGCCTCGTCTGGACATCCGCGCAATAGTTGGCGATTTCGTCATGGTCCATCTCAAGCAGCGGCCTCAGGATCTTGTCCGCTATGTTGTAATACATACGACCATCCGGCAGGATATCGGCCGATACATTCAGTTGAATGGACCTCGAAAGCAGTTCGCCGTATCTCTGCGACAGATAATTCGCATCGTTATACGTTGCCTTACCTTCTTTCAGGGCTGTCCGTGCTCTCTTGATGGTGCTATCCGTGGATAGTGCTTTATTAAATGTCTTTTTTATGCTTTCAAGTATCTCGGGTGCTATATCATCCATATTACAGTCCTGTCAGCTCTCTCAGCTTGTCCTCTGTCACATATTCCGGGAAAGACTGCTGCAGCTTCATGAATGCGTCACCGATTCCACTCAAGCTCGCACTGTCTGCCTCGAATATCGGCGCCCATTTCGGCTTTGTCAGATATATCTCTTTTCTGGCATATGCCACCCCGTCCCTCACCGACGCTGCCAGATATCCGGCATTGATGAAGCCGATTCCGAAACTTCTCTGCGCTGATCTTGCCGTGAGCCTCAGATTCTCATGGGCTGCCTTGATCGCTTCGGAGCTTGAGGGATTACCCGATGCAAATCCGAGATCGTCGAGTGTCAGCCCTGTCTCTCCCGCGAATGCGCTCGCATACATACGGAATTGCTCGATAAACGGTGCCATGCTCTGCTGGGTGAACTGTCCCAGAGTGGGGCGGTCTCCATCCTCGTCCTTGCTAAACTGAAGCAGGCTGGATATTGTCGCCTGCCACTTTTCGAGCGGTTCGGCATCCTGTGACAGCCCGGTCACGTACTTCTGCGGGAATGAATAAAATTCCGCTGATACTTCTCCGCGTGTCACCGTGTTCCGCGCCTTGTTTATCAGATCCATGCACGACCTCGATATCCGGCTGTGTCCGAATGGCCTCTTGCTGTCGGGCTTATATATGATCGGGACCAGAAGCGGATACCTCGCGGGATTGTTTATCCTGGTCGCAATCTCATCCACGCTCGAATAAAACTCCGTGTAGTCCGGCGTAAAATATGCTTCGAGTATTGGAGCGTCATGATCGTCGCGCTCCAGTACCGCGTATCCCTCTGTCAGAAGATTCGTGATCGGATCTATCACTCCCGTGGCATTCGTTCCATCCAAGACCTGCAATCTGGGAAATCCATCCGCTCCGGCTGAGATATATATAAAATCGCATGAGTTTATCAGCGCGCCCTTTATGGCCGACTCGAATAATATGTCCGCATTGTTTTGCTGATAAATTGTCCAAAAATCGAAATTGTCGTTTTCAAATCCGTCAAATATCAATCTGTCGGACAGACTATCCACCGCCTTTGAACACCATCCGAGTGTACTTTTATAAGCCTCTTTCAGCTTATTCGGTATCACATCGCCCGGATCATATGCGCTGTTTTTCTGCTCGTAATACTTATATCTGAGCAGTCCCCTTGATCGTTTGTATTCGAGTTTATTGCGCAAATACGCTATGCCCTTCAATGTGCTCATTTAATTACTCCTGTTATCATATTAGCGAGATATCTGTGCAGTACGACGCGGGGGATGCCTGAATGGGAGGGGTACGGGTCCCCTGCCCCCATGTTTCCGCTCACGTCATTTCGGCCCGATCAGAAATTCAACCAATCAGCCGAAAGAGGTAAATCCTCATTGCCTGCCACTACCCTCTCCTGCTGTCCTTTTGTGGCTTTTGATTTATCTGCGTATGTCTTATCCGCCTTCTGGCGATTGCAACAATTATGTGCAAGCTGAAGGTTGCTGATATCTGACGGATTGCCGCCCTTCGTCACCGGGATGATATGGTCGACCACTGCCGACCACGGATCGGGGAAGCGTAGGGTCTTATCCACCGGGCGGCCACATATACCGCATATATCCTGAGAGGCTATTATCTTGCGCTTGTTCGATTCGAATTGTCTCCGGGCGGGGCCTTCACGGTCCGGGCGGTATTGTCCTTTACTCATAGTCTTTCAGTCCAAAGTAGTATGTACCGACGTGGTATAGGTCGATATTCGCATCCAGATCCACATGGTATCCGCACTGCTTAGCCAGATAACAAAATGTCAGGTCTTCACCCGCAAAGAATAGCGGAAAGAATACCGTGTTAAATTCCTTTATTACGTCCTCGAATACTTTTCGCCTGATCAGGCAGAACCCCATTCCGACTGCTTCAGCTTCTTCCGCTTTCGGGTCCGTGATCTGATCCGCTATCATGTGGCCCTCTATGATGCGGAGATTATCCCATGCCATCAGTCTAGGGTGTGCTTCCTTCGAGACGTATATTCCTGATGCTATATCTGTCTTCATATCCACCAGTCTGTTGATCGCATCTGGCGGAAACTGGATATCATCGTCGATAAACATCAGGTGCGTATAGCTTCCCTCGAGCATCTGTCTGACTGCTGCATTCCGTGAGTCGTTGACCAGAGCGCCCTTGATGTATGTGAACGAGTATTCAATGTCCAATCTTCTGTTGATGTTCGTCAGGCATTGAGTGAGTTCAATCGGTGCCTTGTCCTTGCAGCATACCGCGATCAGTATTCTGGCTTTTCTCTTTATGTTCATACTTTCCCCTTTATAGACCGCATACTTACCACGCAAAAAGGAGCCGGCATATCGTCGACTCCTCCAGCAAAGTAAGGGTAAGTATGGGTAATTGGTGTTTTACACCGCTATCATAATACCACATTATATTGTACCCTTAGTACCAAACTTTTCTATATGTTGCCATAGTACCCAGTAGAACTTCCGTCGCCTGTCGTAGAAGGTGCCGCGTGATGCCGGCATATCATACTTCCGTCGCAGGATATCGTATGTGGCTTCTTCCATCGTGACACCCAGCAGGATGAAGCGATAGAGATCTGGATCTGCTTCGATGGCTGCCTGTTCGACAATCTTCATGTGTTCGCGGAGTTCAGCCCGACGGATTCCGTTGGCCTCAGTCGTATCCACCTGATTGGATGACTGCACGTGATCCTTGTCGTATCGGAGACCTGTCGATGGATCTGCCAGTGCATTGTATTCGGACAACCAACCCTGATAGTTCAATGCGTAGTGGTACGCCATGCCGAACTCGTGCACGCCCAATGCGTACTTGCCCTTACATCCGATTCGTCTTCGTGACATATCAGCCTCCCATCTTTCGGAGCATCCGTCCGTAATCCAGCGCCAGATCCGCCAGCTTCTGCTTCAGGTCGTCAACCTCATGCCGTAGATCCTGGGCTTCCTTTTCCATTTCCGCTATACCGTCAGCACGCCCCATGTCGTAGCCGGTATTGAATGCGGATTTCCATGTGTTTGTATCTGTCATATCGCACCCCCTATCAGTATCACCGCACTCCATACCGTCACCATTGTCATCAGCTCGCACATACGCCAGTATCCACGGATTTCAAAGAGTGCGAGGACTATCAGAGGTATTATTGATAGACCGAGTAAATATATAAGTATTGTTATCATTCCTTATTGCTCCTTTCCTGTGGCTCATACGGAGTAGGTAAAGGCATCCATGCTCTCACGTTCTTCATATCGTCAAATGTTCCGTCTTGTGAAAAGTGCGTGTCGGGTCTGCCTTTAACGTGATAGCCAACCATAATATCATTATCAATGTCGCAGAATAAAACGCTCCGTCCATCTTCCGGCAACCCCTCACTAACAGGAATCCACATAGGTCTACAATGAAAATCTATCTTTGCTCCCATATAGTTCAAATCCATATGTTCAGGCATTGTATCGCCTTCTTCTAAATCAAATTCGGCTATCCATTTACTCATTCCTTCCCCTCGCTTTCTGCCCGCTCACAAGGCGGTAATAAATCAGTCCTTCCTATTTGTTTTAATACCTGATGCACGGTGTATTCAATATCATCAATCCTACGACCACAGACATATGCTGTCTTTCTAATGGCGTCAATAAGTAATCTATCTTCATCAGACAACCCATCATCTTGAAATGGATTGATTGGTTTGTACGAAAATTCCATATTCATTCCTCACTTTCTGCTACATCAACAAATATAGGTTTTACATCAAGCATCTGTTCCATAATGGTTCTGTCTTTCTCATTCACTTCCTCGTCCTCAACATATCTCCGCATGGCATGATTTATGATAAGTGCTTCTGTTGGTGTGTATTCAATGTTAATTGACTCACAATAACCGTCACGCTTATTAACTATCAGTTTCATTCATTCCTCACTTCTTGACTAAACCTTGACTAAAGTGTCCGCTCACTTTCCTGTGGCTCAACCATCTTTGCTCCGCATACAGGACAAAAATTCATTCCAATAGTGCCATTACCAAAAGTATTTCCAAATTCACACTCCGAGCATCTGTAATCAATTATTTCATCACCTTGATATACAGGTATCCAATACCCTGTCTTTGGCTGTGGATTGACGGGTGGCATACTCCTTATGTACTCCAATCCCTTTTCCCTCTCCCCGTCATCAGAAATCAGCCCGGCTATAAATGCACATACCAGTTTTCTGTCTACTGCATCACCGCTTGGCTCTTGCTTTCCTGCATCTACTACTGTCGGTGTGACTCCTTCCACCTGTGGATAGTAAATCACTCCCCCTTCTCCTGCCGTGGTAGTGACGGGCATCTGCTCTAATGCTTTGATTCCCATTCGCTTTGCTTCTTCATGTTGTGCCTGTGTAGTCTGCCCCGATCCGTTGGTTGTTGAATATGTTTCCAAGTGCTTTATCGCTTCTTCCCTGTTCATTCCTGCCCCTTTCCAAATTCCTGTTCTAACCGCTCATTACACTCATCACATAATTCATATCCGCACTTGTTGTTGTCCTCTGTCAGCAGGACTCCGCAACAATCACAATGCCTTGGTCTTGTGTACTTCTGTTGTTCTCGCTCCAATGCTTTGATAGCCATTTTATAGGCTTCAAGTATCGGCTCTTTGCTTGGCATCATAAGATCACACTTGCCACAACTCCTGTCTATGTCGCAATCCCTATCTACGCATAGATACTCTTTACGGATGATTGCTATAGCTTCGTCTATTGTCATTTTTTCTCTGGTCATTCCTGTTCTCCTTTCACAATCTCCCCAGCGGGCAATTTGCGCATATCTCACTGTCAGTCAGTTCTCCATCGTCTTCGTCCCAGATGTATGGATAGTGACAGTAGTGGTTGCAGATTTCTTCTTTTACGTCCTCGATCTGCTGGCTTATAGTTTTCTGATTATCCATTGTCTTTGTCCTCCTTTACTTTCACCAGTGCATCTGCCAGCGCTTTGTACATATCCAAAATGAATACCCGATCCATTGCTCTGTACCTCTGGTAGATCACGTCTGCTTCTATGTTTGCTTGGCGATAAACCTCTGTCACCGGCTTATCTGATTTCACCGCCCGCTTGAAGATCTGCCAGAACTCGGTGTAGATCTCGTAGTATTTTTTAAGTGTTTCATCATCCATATCCATTTCCTTCCTGTTGCCGATGTCGGCAACGCTTACAAATGCAGTAATATCAAGGCTTCCGGGCAAAATGTTGCCGATGTTGCCGAAAAAACATATAACTTTTATAATTACTATTTCTATTTATTTATTTTTAAAAGTTTTAAGATTCAATATTATCGGCAACACGGCAACAAAATGCCAATAAGACTGTCAACCATGCGGGTTTCAGATGTTGCCGATAGTGTTGCCGTCAGGGTGCGCTCGGCAACATTTACGCCACACTAAACGCATAATCACCGTTATAATAACGTCAGTCATTAAAAGGTAACGTCTCATCTGACTCTTCCCAGTCCTCCGCGATTATCTCCGGCTGAATACGTTCATATGCCCGCTGCACACCATACTTGTCACACCGGATCTTCCCGACCGGCTTCCATCCGGAGATATTATTCTTCATAATCTCATGTATGGCGTTAATGTCCTTACGCGTATACCGCTCGAACTCCCTGTTGAGTGCTTCCTTCCAGAGCTGAACCGCACACACCCTGTCTACGGCTTCATGATCCTCCAGCCACGCTTGGATAATACCCACGTCGGGGTCTTCTTCCAGATATCCTTCCTGTATGCGCTTGGCTGTCTCGGTCTGCTCTTTCGTTAATATGAGCGGTATGTGTCCGCCGGCCCGCATGTATTCGTCCATGATCTCACCCCACGCTTGGAGAATTTCAGCACGTGATGCCTCGACATCATCGAATGGATTGATGGTCTCATGCAGACTGCATGTAATAGGAAGAAAACGCCTATTCCCTGTCCGGTCTGTGAGGAAGTCCACAGGGTTCGATGTTCCTGCCAGCACACACATCCGTGGATGGTCCTCGGATCGACGTGCATACGGTGAGCGGTATGTGTCGGTGGTACTGGTGATAAATGCCTTGATGGACTCGACATCCTTTGCCCGCTTGGTAGCCTGGAGCTCTGCAAGCTCGACAATCCACTTTCCACGCAGCTTCTCAAAAGCCTTGTCGCCTTCCAGTGAGTTGAAGTTGTCATGACACCACAGATCATTGGTGGCAAGTAATCGCAGGAAGCTCGACTTAAATTTGCCCTGTTCACCCACCAGCACCATCATGTAATCGAATTTGCATCCGGGCTTATAGATCCGGGAGACTGCGCCCATCATGAATAGCCTCATGACTGCAGTATTGTATTCAGTCTTTTCCGCACCCACGAACCGCGGAAGCAGATTCTCCACGTGCTTGTTGCCATCCCACATCTCATGTGCATGCTGCAGCATTTCCTTGATGGGGTTCGCTACGTGTTTGTGGACAACGTTATTCAGTGCATCCATCGTCTTCTCGCCGCTCTTTAGGCCGTACTTGTCTTCTATGTAGCTCCGCAGGTTGGTATCGTCGGTGTTATCCCATTCGCGCCATCCCAGGTGCTTGCGCCACGGCAGATCGCCAAACACATACGGCGATGAAGTGACTTCGTTGAAATAAAGCCGTCCGATCAGGCGCTTGTCGTACTCTATAGCCTCTGCTGCATTCGCAATGGACTGTATGGGCTTGTCTGTCAGATCTCCGTTTTTGTCGGTCATATACTTGATGTTTGGGTGTCCGTCTTCGCGTGACTTGGCTATGGTGTCCGTGATTCCCTTTTGAAACTTCAGTGCAGAACCGACCAGCTTGTCCACTTCTATGTCCTTCAGTGGCGGAGTGCACCGTGAAGCATTTTCTGCACGGCATGCCGCATATATAGCCTCATCGCTCACGCCTTTTGCCTGAAGCGAGCATGCAAAGCGATATATGGTGTCATTCCGCTTGCCCGCTCCGATCTTATCCGGAAGCGCGAACGTTTCAGCCTGTCCGGTATGTCCGATGGACAGAAACTTCTCGACAGTCTCCGTGATCTCTGACAGCGGCACTTCATCCGGGTCGTTTTCCCACTGGTACTCGGTGCCATTCGGGTGTAGTGATGGTGGAGCTATCACATATCCGCCTTCTCCGCGCACATCAATACCGTCGAGAATGCCCGCCCTGTTACCGTATTTCTCCGATCCGTCATATTTGAAGTACATATGCGAACCGCCACGGCCTGTGATGGCCGATACTGTCTCTGGGAGCTCTCCATTTTCCTTCTCCCAGACACGGAGTTCCCGCATGCCGTCGAGCCCCTTGTTTTCATCCAGATCCAAATCTATGACCAGTATCCCCGATGCAGATCCGGTGGCTACGCCTATACTGGCATTCGGGTGCCTATCCCACCATGCACGTATAACACGCGGGTCCTTCTTTGCATCCTTGCATCCATGTGGTGTATATGGTTTTTTCGTTGATTCAGAGACAGGGAAGACCGCCCATCCCAGAGCCTCAGCATAATGCAATGCTGCATTCAGATATTTATTTCCCATATTCCCTAATTATTCCTTCTATTATCCGTGCGGAGTCTTCCGGAGCACAGAACATGAACCGTACCCCGTATCTCTCCTGTATGGTCTGCATGGCTTTGTGGAGACGCGCACCCTGTACGCAGTTAGGTGAATACTCTTCGCGTGGATTCTTCCACTCGTAGACCTGTGACAGCTCCGTGATCCCGTCTCTGTTTTCCACAAGAATAATCAGCTGGCATCCGGCGTTACGTGCATTTTTGCATTCATTTATGAACCGGGTATGTTCTTTTCCGCATATGTTGCCCGCGATCTCCAGCATGTTCTCCTTTGTGTCTACAGAGACAGGCGGAACAGGTGCATAGTCTCCCCACGGTAGCTTGGAGCGGCATATATCTATGCCATGTGCCCCAAACCACTCGTGCTTATGCTCATGCTTTCCAGCCTGTTGACGTGTGTCCTCGATGATGGTCATCAGAACGGAAGCGAGTCTGTCTCGCCCTCGGGAACATTGACGAAATCATCATCCATAGGCTTTGCCGGACGGTCCGAGTCCGGAAGCAGCTTCTTATCCGGCACCTTCTGCTCTGACAGCTTGCTTATGGGGAATTCCTTGAATACCTGCAATCTGGTCTTTATTTCGCCACTGTTGCTCACATATTCCTCTTCACGGAATACCAGCCCGATCTTACGCCCTGTGAGTGTGGATTCGTCCATGTTCTTTGTGCCAAATTCATATGCACCGTTGCTCTCACTTACTGCCCCACAGAAACGCTTGAACATTCCCAGAGCCTTCTCTTTGTATGACCTGATGTATGATCCGGCGTTCTCCCACTCCGGGTGGTCCTTGCGCATGGTGGTATAGTAGTCCTCGAATTCACCCTCCGCGATGTCATACCAGATCTTCAGATAGTCGCCCTTGCCTGTATCTGCATTCAGGGGTACATCCTGCACCTTTGTGATGGTGCAGATATACGCTCCGGCTCCCGGTCTCTGAAAATCTCCAGCTTCCTGTACGTTTGTCATGTCGATACTTCTCATAGTTTTTTCCTCCTACAATTTCCTGTGATATGTGTTATTGGTTCATAATCCCCGATGGGAAGATCTGTTGTGATGCGGAAAAACTCGCAATAATGCAGATTATTGGTTTCCCTGTCGTATTTTTGGCATATTTCGTCACATTTCAGCTTCTTTTCGGGGTAAAAATGTGTTCTGTCAGCCATAATCAGATCCCGTAATACTCTCTGATCGCCGTATCGACTGCCTTCAGGTCGTTCGGCATCCTCAGCTCCAGCATCCCTTCGGGTGACTTTGCCGTGGTAGCTCCATCGCTCTGGGTGATGAAGAAGTGCTCTGTACCCTCGACGCAACAGAGAAGCACGATGTTGAAACATCCCTCGACTGTCAGCTGATTGTCCAGCATCTTCCCGACTGTCTTTGCCTTGATCCGGCCTGTGTTGCTGTCGAGCTCTGTGTGATGCAGGAAGTACACGATCACATCATCCGGAAGTTCCTGATTGATGTAGTGGATAAGATTACGGAAGTGCAGCGCAATATCCGTGAACTTTCCGTATCCCTGATCCTTTGCCTTGTCGAACATCTCATTGACCAGCAGATACTGCGAGTCATCGATAATGTAGGTCTTCAGCTTCGGCTCCTTCAGAACCTGCCCGATCTCCTTGTATCCTGCCCTCTTTGCCACCTTGAAATCCTTCTTGAATGGTAAGAACGGCTTCTCGACTGCGAAAATCCCCACCTCATCCGTGGAAAAATTCTTGATGGAGTAGCTTTTTCCACTGCCACTCTCTCCTAAAACTAATACCGGCATTCCCATAATTACTCTTCCTCCTTTTCTGTGTTTTTGATAAACTGTCCTTTTGCATTTCTTTTCATATATGGTCTTTTTATGCCTGTTTTCATTTTCGATATTCTGTCATTACGGCTACCGTAATTGTTGTTATAAGTGCAATCACACCATTCCAGATTTTTGACCATATTATTGCTTTTGTTTTCATCCTTATGATTTACCTGTAAATATCCTTTTGGGTTTGGTATAAAAGCCGTCGCAACCAATCTATGTACCGGAATAAATTTCTTTAATGGCTTTTTGCCATATAGCATCACCCTTTTGTAACCATTTTTATCGGTTTGTTGTTTTTTGATATGCTCCTTGTAAAACACAGAATTAAGGGTGTTTTTGTATCTCCTGTTGCGTCCTATGGTTCTTATATTTCCCTCATCAGAAACCTCGTAAATTGGCGGTATATCGTCAATCCAATCAATTCTTTTCCAGCTTTCCATCATTTACTCCTCGCCACCTTCTATGATCCTCGATGCCCACATGTCGCTGAAATGTAAGATCATGTATGCCGGAGTTTCTTTCCCGGGGATATCATACTTAAATGATGAATATAGGCCGTTATGCCACAGTATCGCCCGCTCCTCCTCTTCTGTCAGATGGATATATCTTTCCGCGATCATTACACTTCTCACCTCATGCGGGATATACACAAGCTCACTGTTTGTGGTAAACGGCTTCTTTTCTGACCTCTTCCCACCTGTTAAGTAATTCTCGACATAATTCGGCTTGCCATGATCCCCCATTTTTCCCAGATCATGGAGCAGCGCAATAATGGTCAGAGAATCATCTGCAACCTCATGTCCCCAGACGCTATTTAATGCCCTTGCCGCGTCCAGCACGTTGAGCGAGTGAATCAGAAGCCCGCCCTCTTCAGCCAGGTGATGTGCGCCGGAGCATGGTGATTCGTAAAATCCACCGTCTTTCATGCACTCAATCAGTTCTTTGATGTTGTCGCGCTTTGTTTTGATGAGCTCCCCATCAAATAACGCCTTGCCGTTAGTCTCGTATTCCTTATTCATCCTCTTCATCCTCCTCGTTGTATTCGTCGTAATTCATCCGCTCTATGCACTGGTCGCATATAACCCCGCCGTAGTATCCTTCGTGCTTCTCACCTTCGTAGATGTGGTGTCCGCAGAGCTTGCATACTACGTACCGCAGGTCTCTGTACCTATCCACAAATTCATCCATTGATAAGCCTCCTGACAAAGTGCGGGATCTGTACCGCCTGTTGCTGGTCCGTCGGATGGCCTGTCACCTCCAGAACGTCCAGTGCGGTACTGACCACCTTCTCCATCCATGCGCCACGAGAGGCAGCGTTTCCGTGCTCATCGTCCTTGCGCTCTGATGCCACTGCGGACAGTTTGTCGAGCGCATCGTTGTATTTCTGCAGTTTTTCCCTGAGTTCTCTGCATTCGAGCTGAATGCACCTGATGTAGTCTTCCGATACTTCCTTATATGACCTTTCCATACTTACACCCCTTTCTATACCCTTAAATTCATTAGATGTGCCAATAACGCCGTTGATTCGCTGGATTTTGATAGTTCTTTGTCGCACCAGATCTCGTATCCCGTCCGATTGGCTCGCTTGTCTGTCGGTCGAATCTTGTCGAGTTCGTGATACGGACATTCCTGTTCGAGCGGACATATGCCGTCTTTTTGACCCTTCGCACAGTATTCCTTGCATCCGCGCTTATTGTTCCGACGATTCAGCTTCTCCTTCTCGACCGCTCTAATCTGAGATACGAGCTCCGCTATCCGCCAGTAGAGATCGAATATCTCTTCCCCGTTCTTTTTGATTTCTCTTTCTTCGTCCATACCGACCCCCCCATGCTTAAACTCCTTTCATCGTGCTGAAAAAGTGGTCCCCTATCTGTGTATATGGCTTTCCGCATCCATAGTGCTGATTCCTGAAGAAATAGACCGGTTCATGTCCTTCGCCTCTCAGTGCCAGCTTGACTGCTTCGTAATCCTGCACTGACGGAACCGCCTTCTGTATCTGTCCATTACTCCATGTTGTGAACTGTCCCGGTGCTGATATGACACCTTCTACTGTGTCCGGGAATGCCTCGTTGTCCACCCTATTCAGGATCACGTGCGCAATCAGTATCTTCCCTTCAAGTGGCTGGTTCTCCGCCTCCGCAGCTATGGTGGAAGCTATCAGATCCCTGTCTTCATCCGATATTTCGCGGATGTTCGGTGCGGGTACTTCTTCTTCCGGCTGCTCGCTGAATATGACATATGCTCCGGGCTCTGCTGATACATTCACTATCGTGGTGGCTACTGGATGCGCCGTCTCTGGCTCGCTCATGTCCGCGGTCAGCATTGCGGTATGTTTTGCCACTTCTATCTGATGAAATCCCGCAGCTCCAGCCGTCATGCAGAACGCTACCGATCCGGCAAGTCCGAGCCATGCAGATACCTGTCTGAGTCTCCCGATCATAGCCATCCCCTCTGTGGTCTCTGGATGAGTCCCTGTCCCTCAAAGATGTCCGCCATGCCCTGAAGGTATGTGGATACCTGATATGCATTCCAGTCCGGGTGTTTTGCCCTGATCTCTGCTCTGTTGGTCTTCATCCATTCGACCCACTGTTCCTGTGTCATTTCCTTTGCCATTTCCTATCCCTCCTTTGCGATTTGCAGCAGTTCCTCATCCGTGAAATATGCGTGCCTCTGCATGTTCCAGAACTCCGCCAGAGTCATATTCCCGATCATGTCCGGCTTCAGCCTGTTTCTGTTCAGTGTCGGGTACGGTATGCCGGTGACTCTCGATATGGCTCGTTCACTGTTCCAGCCGGCCCGACGGAATGCACCGCGGATAATTCCGACACGCTCTGTGTCATTTTTAAGCATAAAAAAGCTCCTGCACGGTTTTTCCGTAATATGAGGCGATCTTTATCTTGATCTCATCTCTGGGTATCCGTTCGCCACGTTCATACATTGCCAGGGCTGACAGTGATATCCCCAAAGCCTCCGCGACCACTTCTCTGGGCTTATCACCGCGCGTTTCCTTTAACTTTTCGCCTACTTTTATATTGTCCACTTTTTACCTCCTCTCTACATATTGTGTCAAAACCTGTATATCACATTACCACGTTACACATTTTGTGTCAACACGGAACGTGTCATTTGTGATAAAATATTTTCGGGAGGTGAATAGTATGGCAAATTTCAGAGACAGGATGAAGCAATTAAGGAAAGAGCGGGGACTCTCTCAGGAAGAACTCGCAAAGAGGCTTAAAGTATCCCGCTCATGCGTTGGAAATTACGAACAGGGAACCCGCGAACCCAGCTACAAGGATCTAATGAATATGTGCACGATATTCAATGTGGATATCGACTACATGCTGGGAAATACAGACATCCCGCGTGGCGCTATCGCCCAGAGCTTATCTCCGGCGGAAGAGGTGCTGATTGATGTATATCGGAAAGATAAGGCGACAAAAGACATGATCGACAGGCTATTGGCGTATGCTCTCATGATAGAAAAGGAGGTCCCCCATGAAGATAACTAAACTCCCATCCGGCAAATGGCACACCACTGTCTACTCGCACACCGATGGATCTGGGAAGCGGAAGTATAAATCCATTACCGCCCCGACAAAATCAGCCTGTGAGTTGAAAGCTGCGGAATTTAAGGCAAACAAGACCCGGAGGACGTTCGACGATCTTACGATCCGAGACTGTCTGACGGGGTATGTGGATGCAAAACGCGGTGTGCTGTCGCCGTCCACGCTGCGGGAATATGATCGCGCCATGAAAAAAGACTTTTCCACAATCCAGCATCAGCGCGTATGCAAGCTGACAAACGAGATCATGCAGCAGTTCGTATCAGAAATGTCCGCCAAGCTGTCACCGAAAACCGTCCGCAATAGATACGGCTTCCTGCGTGCCTCTGTGGCTTTCTATTACCCCGAACTGCATTTCAAGGTAACTTTCCCCGCTAAAGAGGTAAAACGCCCAGAATCGCCTTCTGACGATGTTGTGCGACATATCTATGAGGAAGCCTCACCCAGACTGAAGCCATGTATCGCCCTTGCCATGTGTGGACTCCGGCGCGGAGAGATAGCTGCGGTACAATATGAGGACATTGTGGGTGATTTGCTCCACATTCATGCGGATATGGTGCAGGATAGCAAGAATAAGTGGATATATAAAGAGATTCCGAAAACCGACGGCTCTGACAGATTCATCCGGCTACCGAGTGCCGTGCTGGATCTCATAGGCTCCGGCTCCGGCTATATCGTCCGCGGTCTGAACCCGAACAGTATCGGACAGGCTTTCGGAAGACTCGCACATCGGCTGGGATACAATATCCACCTGCATCAGCTCCGGCATTACTACGCTTCGGTCGGTGCGATCCTGGGTGTGCCTGACATCTATCTGGCGGATATGGGTGGATGGAGACACGATTCGGGCGTGATGAAGAGTGTCTATCAGAATAAAATCAAATCCATGTCGGACTACTACGCGGACAAAATGAACGACCACATCGATGGGATAATGCAGAAAAAGGGAGAGGCAAAATGACCTCTCCTTCTCTCTACATTTTGTGGTTCCGCAGTCTTTGTCGAATGCGATCCTATATATTATTTGCCTATATATTACACCCGGATGGATAAAAAATGCAAAACAAATGACAAAACGAATTTTATGATAACACCTGCTGGACCGCGCCATTACTGAGCAAACGAAAAAGCGATAGACGGGATTCGAATATGTGATAAAATGCGGTCAAACCCGCGTGACATATGGCTTCCAGCCCGATTTTAAGCCAATCGTAGCGCGTGTCATAAAAGGCGGAAATACAAAACGTTACATCAGAATGCAAAACAAATACAAAACAAAATGCAAAACAAAATTTCCTCCAGATTGATGGAAAATAAAAAAGACGGCCACCACTACATATAGTAATGATGACCGCCTAAACCTGAGAAGGAGAATCTGGCTATATTGATTTTAATTTCTGCCGGGTGAGGGGTCCGCATATTCCATCGTCAACCAGTCCGTGTGTCTTCTGGAAGTTCCGTAGGCATGCAATGCTGAGCTGGCCCGCCACTCCATCGACTATCAGCTTATATCCCCCGACACGGTTCAGCTCGTACTGGAGCCAGCGCGCATCGTTTCCGCGGGTGTTCAGCCTCACATTTTTGGTGGGTTCCGGGTAAGGATTCCCGATCGCGGGCCGTTCAACATCGTCATACTGGGTGAGCTTGTACTTCAGTATGATCTGGATCACGGAGTTGACCTCTGTGGATGATGTCATGTATCCGCAGTTCTTGATCTGCTGCATCTGGGTGGTAAATGGTACACCTGAAGAGACCCCACTGTAGAGCTTACTGTTCAACAGCTCGTAGTAGTTGAATACACACTGCTCCATAGAGTCATAACTTCTGAAAGCCGCATTTATCGTGGTGTGCACCCCTACGGTATATTCCTCTTTCGTCTTGCTTGTGAAGAATTTACCGCCCCAATACCGCGTAGCCGTTTTTCCCGTGCCTACTTTCTGACCGAGGTATGAATTGTGGAAGCATGACCCCGCCGTTCCGTATGCGGACTCTACGCAAGCCATACCGATGCAGATTGATGGGTATACTTTGCCCAGCTCCTTGTATGCCTTTTGAGCGCATGGAGCGATTCGGCTGATAAAGTCGAGTATCTGTGCTTCAGATGCCATTATATTTTACCTATCTGCTGGAGCGCCTGTTTTACTTTGTCGAATGAGACCGTTGCAGATAAGAAAGACAGAAAAGTGAGCGCGATCATTATAATCACTTTCTGTATCGTGAACGGCTCGCCAAAATAGAGCGTATATCCGACACACAATGCCACCGTGAGTATGGTGGACACTATGACGGCAAGTAGGTTGCTGGAGTATTCCACCTTTTTCTCGTTCAGTATCTTCTTGATAGCTTCCACGGTGAGGCTCGTCAATACGCTAATAAGCGCCAGTGCTGTCAGTAAAAATCCATTATTCATTATTTGTCTCCTTTAACTTGAATATCTTGATAAGCGCACAAGATAAAATTTCTCCACCGAAACAGGCGTATACGCACGTGGTCAATGTGTCATGTGATACCCCTGTTATGGTGGAGAAGATAAACTCTACCGCCGTGTATATAATCAATATCGCTATTGAGAATACGACGTATTTCGTTAGGCTTCGCATCCGCTTGTGACGGCTGATGCACCAACCGTACCAACCGAGGGATAGGAGAATACCAGCTCCTAAACCCCCGAGAAAATACGCGATCATTTATAGACCTCTCTAATCTTAACCAACCTGTGAATTATCTCGCTTGTCCAATCGTCTACCTTAGTGAGAAACTTCTTTGACGTAAAAATATCGGGCTTCACCGTCATGCTGGCAAGTAGGGCTTTGACTTTTTCCTGCTTGATAGAAATATAGTCAGACTCTACGTTAATGTGATTGTATGTAATCCACTCGACCACTTCGCCGTACATTCTTTCCAAGATATACATAGTGACATATGGGTCGTAGCCCTCTACATCCTTACACATATCATCTATCGTATGCCGTAGCCCCTCACAATAGATATGCGCCCACTCTGTCTGCTGACGGATGATATCTCTCTCCCGGTAATCGTCCCCCAAGCCGAATTTAGATGTGTTCAGCCGTAGCCATCCCATCT
>Ga0310695_10003472_pt1 | contig 30812 bp, 19 predicted proteins | sample RumenRJG_04DNA_FD_203882 | JGI IMG/M metagenome (GOLD analysis project Ga0310695, IMG submission 203882) | Bovine rumen microbial communities from Lethbridge, Alberta, Canada - RJG_04 (v2) (version 2) | ecosystem: Host-associated > Mammals > Digestive system > Stomach > Rumen | place: Canada...
GATTTAAGCAAGTTCAATACAGAAAATGTAAGGAGTATGGAGATGATGTTTTATTACTGTACGAGCCTAAAAACAATTTATGTAGGAGAAGGGTGGAATACGTCAAAAGCAGAATTTACAGACAGAATGTTCGGGTATTTAACGAGCATTGTAGGTGGCAATGGAACAAAACTCGATTCTGAAATTGTTGATGCAACTCGCGCAAGGATAGATGGCGGAAAGGCAAAACCGGGATATTTTAAGTTGAAACTTGAAAATTGAAACTTGAAAAATTCAGAATTTATAATTGTGTAAGTTCGGAAAAACGCTATTTTCCTATATCATGAAGTGATTATTCGGAATGACGCTGAAGGTGTCACCTCTCAGTAACCGCAGCATCCGTAGGATCTGCGGGATGAAACACAACGAATATCATCGACCCTGAAAGCGGTCGCCCATTGCGATAGATGGGGCACTCCTTCAGAGTGCTTATTGTTGTGGCTATTATTTCGCAGGTCGTTCCGACTTATGGTTACTAAGCGGAGACGCTTTCAGCGTCTGTAATGTGCGGATAATCAATATTGTAACTTTTGTGAAATCTATAAAAGTAAGAGATTCATTAAACTTAATCCCGAACTCGTGTATAATTGCAGTTTGAGTGTCTTCGCAAATAAAAAGAGTCGTTTTTCGTGAATGAAGAAAAACGACTCTTTTTTTGTCCATATAATTTTAAATCAAGTGCGTGTACATCATAATGAAAAGAATCATTATGCAGATGATTATAAAGCCAAGGATAACGGCATAGCTTCCCCACAACACCCATTGGTGGGCACGTTCCGAGTGCAGTTGCGCGCGCTCGTAGTCGCCGTGTTTCATAGCCTCCTCGCTCCTGATGCTCTCGATAATGCCAATAATTCCAAACGGAAGGGCAAGCAGACTTGTGATGACCACGCTCTCTACCAGCCAGTTGCGTGGAGCCTTGTTCTTTCGCAAGTCCATTATCGGGATTGTTGGCGGAATGTTGTCCTTTATGCTTTTCAGTTCGTCAATATTCTCAAGTTTTTCCCAGTCAGACAAGCCCTTACGCCATATAAGCGATGTGCGTGTAAGCGGCAGTTCGCTAAGTTCGTCGAAAGTGTAGGGGCCTTTTTTCTCGTTTTTTACTAACAGAAAGTATTCCATGTCTTAAAAATAATCGGGTGCGAAGATACTAAATCTTTGCTTATTGAAATATATTTGAATAAAAAAACTTAAATTATTCGATTATTTGCTTTGTTTTTGTAATTTTGCGGCTTGTTAGCGTGAAATAGGTTCGCGCAGACTCCAAAAATAGGTAAACAAAAATAAAAAATATATATGGCAAAGAAATTCGCTGAACGCAATCAACTTAATCTTTCAGACGTCAACCACGAGGTGCTGAAAGACTGGGACGCCAACGATGTGTTCCATAAGAGTATGACAGAACGCGAGGGTTGCCCTTCGTTCATCTTCTTTGAAGGACCTCCTTCTGCAAACGGTCATCCGGGTATTCACCACGTAATGGCACGTTCAATAAAGGATGTATTTTGCCGATACAAGACAATGAAAGGCTTCCAGGTAAAGCGCAAGGCCGGATGGGATACACACGGACTGCCTGTTGAACTTGGAGTTGAGAAAGAATTAGGTATCACAAAGGAAGATATTGGCAAGACAATATCTATCGAGGAATATAACCGCAAGTGCCGCACAAACGTAATGCAGTTCACCGAGGAGTGGACCGACCTTTCGCACCGTATGGGCTATTGGGTTGACCTTGAGCATCCTTACATCACATACGACAACAAGTATATCGAGACCCTATGGTTCCTGCTCAAGGAACTGTACAAGAAGGGACTCCTTTACAAGGGATATACAATCCAGCCTTACTCTCCGGCTGCCGGAACAGGCTTGTCGAGCCACGAGCTTAACCAGCCGGGCTGCTACCGCGATGTTAAGGACACAACCGTAACAGGCTTGTTCAAGATTGCAGAGCCAAAGGCTGAGTGGAAAGAGTGGGGTACAGCATACTTTGCTGCATGGACAACAACCCCTTGGACCCTTCCTTCAAATACAGCTCTTTGTGTTGGTCCTAAGATTGAATACGTTGCCGTACAGACTTACAACGGCTACACAGGCGAGCCAATTACCGTTATCGTGGCAAAGAGCCGTCTGAACGCTTATCTGAAGGCCGAGGGCGCAGAAATCGCTCTTGCCGACTATAAGGCAGGCGACAAGGTTATCCCTTACAAGATTGTTGGCGAATATACCGGAAACGACCTCGTTGGCATTAAGTACGAGCAACTTATGCCTTGGGTTAAGCCAACAGAGAAACTCGACGACAATGCAGCCGACTTTGTTAAGAAGGCTGCCGAGGCTGACCCAAGCAAGGTGTTTGCCGTTGGCAACGACAAGTTCGTTGAACTGAGCAGCGAGGCATTCCGCGTAATTCCGGGCGACTATGTAACAACCGAGGATGGTACAGGTATCGTTCATATTGCACCTACATTCGGTGCCGACGATGCCAAGGTAGCCAAGGCTGCCGGAATTCCATCGCTCTTTATTATAAACAAGGCTGGCGAGACTCGTCCGATGGTTGACCTTACAGGTAAGTACTACACCCTCGACGAGGTTGACGAGACATTTGCCAAGGTATGCGTAGATGCCGAGGCTTACGGAAAGCACGCAGGCGACTACGTTAAGAACGCTTACGACCCTAAGTTCAACGAGGGCGGAAAGTACGACGAGCAGGCTGCTGCCAAGGCTGAAGACCTGAACGTTGTAATCTGCATGGAGATGAAGCAGGCCGGAACGGCTTACAAGATAGAGAAGCACGTTCACAACTATCCTCATTGCTGGCGTACCGACAAGCCAGTCCTCTACTATCCGCTCGATTCATGGTTCATCCGCTCAACTGCGATGAAAGACCGCATGGTTGAGTTGAACAAGACAATCCTCTGGAAGCCAGAGTCAACAGGTACAGGCCGCTTCGGAAAGTGGCTCGAGAACCTTAACGACTGGAACCTTAGCCGTTCGCGCTATTGGGGAACTCCGCTTCCAATCTGGCGCAACAACGAGACACGAGAAGAAATCTGCATCGGTTCTGTTGAGGAACTGTACAACGAGATAGAGAAGTCTGTAGCAGCAGGCGTGATGAAGTCTAACCCGCTGAAGGAGCGTGGCTTCGTTCCGGGTAATATGGAACAGAAGAACTACGACCTCATCGACCTTCATCGCCCTTATGTTGACGACATCGTGCTCGTCTCTGCTTCGGGCAAGCCAATGAAGCGCGAGACCGACCTTATCGACGTTTGGTTCGATTCTGGCGCAATGCCTTACGCTCAGATTCACTATCCGTTCGAGCACAAGGAAGAGTTCGACGCTCGTACCGTTTATCCGGCAAACTTCATTGCCGAGGGCGTTGACCAGACACGCGGATGGTTCTTCACTCTTCACGCCATCGCTACAATGGTGTTCGACAGCGTGGCATACAAGGCTGTTATCTCTAACGGACTCGTGCTTGACAAGAACGGCGCGAAGATGAGTAAGCGACTTGGAAATGCCGTAGACCCATTCGGCGCAATCGAGAAGTTCGGCTCAGATGCCGTTAGATGGTACATGATTACCAACTCATCGCCTTGGGATAACCTGAAGTTCGACGAGGCTGGCGTTGCCGAGATTAGCCGCCGTTTCTTCGGAACTCTGTTCAACACATACTCATTCTTCACGATGTATGCAAACGTTGACGGATTTGAGTATGCCGAGGCAGAACTCCCAATGGAGAAGCGTCCAGAAATCGACCGCTGGATTATCTCTGTGCTCAACACACTCATCAAGGATGTTGACGCATGCTATCAGGACTACGAGCCTACAAAGGCTGGCCGTCTGATAATGGATTTCGTAAACGACAATCTGTCAAACTGGTATGTTCGTCTTAACCGTAAGCGTTTCTGGGGAAATGCCATGAGCGAGGACAAACTAAGCGCATATCAGACTCTATACACTTGTTTGGAGAAGGTGGCATTGCTTATGGCTCCAATCGCGCCGTTCTATGCCGACCGCCTTTACAAGGACCTTATCGCCGTAACAGGCCGCGACAATGTGGTAAGCGTTCATCTTGCCAAGTTCCCACAGGCAGACGAGAAACTTATCGATGCCGACCTTGAGGCACGCATGAAGATGGCTCAGGACGTAACATCAATGGTTCTTGCCCTTCGCCGCAAGGTAAACATCAAGGTTCGCCAGCCGCTTGCAAGCATCATGGTTCCTGTTGTCGACGAGGAGCAGAAGGCTCACATCGAGGCTGTTAAGGACCTTATCAAGAACGAGGTGAACGTGAAGGAACTTAACTTTGTAGAAGGCAACGGAGTGCTTGTAAAGAAGGTTAAGTGTAACTTCCGCACAATGGGTAAGAAGTTCGGCAAACTGATGAAGGCTGTTGCTGCCAAGGTCGATGCCCTTAGTCAGGACGAGATTGCAGCATTCGAGCAGAACGGAACGGTTACATTCGACATCGACGGTCAGCAGGCTGTTGTTGAGGTTGCCGACGTTGAAATCTTCAGCGAGGATATTCCGGGCTGGCTGGTAGCCAACGAGGGCAAACTTACCGTGGCTCTCGACGTAACGCTTACCGACGACTTGAAGAAAGAGGGTATGGCTCGCGAGCTTATCAACCGAATCCAGAACCTCAGAAAGGACAGCGGACTCGACATCGTTGACCGCATCAACATTACCGTCGAACCAAACGAGAACACAGACGCCTCAATCGAGGCTTACAGAGAATACATCAGCACACAGGTTCTTGCAAACAGCATTACTGTTGCCCCTGTTGCCGATGGTACTGAACTTGATTTTGATGACTTTAAGCTGAAGGTTAAGATAGAGAAGGCTTAAAAGACATTCTGTTATAAATGGGCGCGCCGCCCGCTGAAAGGCTGCGCGCCCACAAACAGAAACACAAAAACCATTTAACTAATATCAGGTTTGAGTATTCAGAAACGTAATTTATTTACATCTTTAATACTTGAGAATATGGCTGCGGAAAAAACACGCTACACGGATGAGGAACTTGAGGAATTCAAGGCCATCATTAATGAAAAACTTGCTCTTGCAAGAAGAGATTATGAGAATATGCTTGACACCCTTATGAACAAGGGCGGCAACGACATTGAGGACACGATGCCTACTTACAAAATCCTTGAGGAAGGTTCTGCAACACAGACAAAGGAGGAGATTACCGAACTGGCTGCACGTCAGCAGAAGTTCATTCAGGGTTTGGAGGCAGCTCTTATTCGCATTCAGAATAAGACTTACGGCATCTGCCGAGTTACTGGAAAACTTATTCCTAAGGAACGCTTGCGCGCCGTTCCTCATGCTACACTCAGCATAGAGGGAAAGATGCAGGAGCAGGCTCAGAAGAAAAAATTCTAAAAACTGGAAAATGAAATTTTTGTCTAAGGGACGACTTGCTGTCGCTATCATTGTGTTGGTGCTGGTCATTGACCAGATTATAAAAATTAAGGTGAAGACGAGCATGTGTCTGCACGAGATGATTCATGTTACCGACTGGTTCTACATTCTCTTTACCGAGAATCGTGGAATGGCTTTTGGTATGGAAATCTTCAGCAAGTTGTTCCTTACCAGTTTCCGACTGGTAGCCGTGGGCTACATGAGCTACTTTATCTGGAAACGACTAAAACTTGGCGCAAGCTGGGGATTTACCGTGTGCATCGCGCTCATCATAGCCGGTGCTGCCGGAAACATCTTCGACAGCGTCTTTTATGGACTTATTTTCGACGAGAGCACGCCATACTCGGTTGCTCACTTCGTTAACTTCGGACACGGATACGAGAGCCTGTTCATGGGAAGCGTGGTGGATATGTTCTACTTTCCGCTCATCGAGACCGAATGGCCTACATGGATGCCTTTCGTTGGCGGAGAGCACTTCGTATTCTTCAGTCCGATATTTAACTTTGCCGATGCTGCCATAAGCGTAGGCGTTGCGGTGCTTATCGTCTTCTATCACAAGGAGTTCAGTAAGGCACTCGAGAATAATAACGAAAAAACAGAACAGGAGCAGGAGGCATGAGAATACGTTGCTGTTTGATGACGGCTTGCCTTGTTGCCATGCTTGCTGCATGCAAAGGCGGCGATAAACCTAATATCTCATCGGGAAAGATGGAGGAGTTGCTGTACGACTATACCTTGGCAGACGGCATCTGTCAGGAACAGCATCCCGGCGACTCTGCTTTTCTGAAGGCTTATCGCGAGGCTATCTTCAAAAAACACGACGTAACCGAGGCTGAGTTTGACTCGAGCCTGAAATGGTACATGAGGCATCCAGACGAGATGTACGACATTTACGATGCCATCTCGAAGAAGATTGAGGAGAAGCAGGAGGCTCTGACCGGAGAGCATCACGGCGGATTCTACGAGGAGGTGTATGCCACAACCGGCGACACGGCCAACATCTGGAAGGATTCTCCGTACTTGGTGCTGTCGAATGTTGTCGGAAAGAATCTGTACCGCTTCAGCATACCTGTCGATACGGCTTTCCACATGTACGACAAGTTTGAGTGGCGACTTACTGCCACTTATCTCGACAAGCGTGGAGAGCATCGTCCGTTGGTAATGGGCTTGAAGGGCAAGTTTACCAACGATTCGATTGTAGGCGCAACGCGTACAATCTACTCAAACAGCGCGGCCGTGCTTACGCTAAACTGCGATTCGGCTTACACCATGAAGCAGATGGACGGATTCATACTTCTGCCGGGCAATACGAAGGATTTTTCAGCCGATGTGCTTCTAACGCGCATTATTCTGCTGCGCTATCATCGAAAGGAAGAAGACCTTCCGCAAAACCGCTTCAAGAAACTTCAGGAAGAGAAGCCTAAAACCGAGGCGAAGGATACGGCGGTCTCTGCCGTTCCCGTAAGCGTTGGAAGTATTCCGAAGGGAGTTATTCCGAACGTGAAACCTATGAACCGACCGATTCCGATAAAGGAGCAGATAAAAGAGGCAAAAAATTAACCCCCATAAAACTCAGGACTCGTTATGAAACGAATCGTTTCTTTTTTATGTATCTTGTGGCTTGGCATCTCGATGCGCGCCGGCAACTTCGGCACGGTTACAACGTACGATGAGTCTTGTGGCATGTCGCAATGGCACATTACGCAGATGTTGCAAGACGGCGAGGGCTACATCTGGTTTGCAACATGGAACGGACTGAACCGCTTTGACGGATACGAACTTGTGAATTTCAAGTCGCGTTCGCTGGCTTCGGACCGCATACGCAACATCTGCCTTAACGAGAGGGGAAACCTGTGGTGCAAGATTGAGGACGATGTGTACGAATTCGACCTCAAGACCTACAAGTTCAGCCCCGTTCCGGAAAGCGAAAAGGAAACAATCAAGAAAATTGTGGATGTGTCTTCTACATCGTTCTTTACAGGAAACGATATGGAGCGAAGAATGACCGACAGACAGGGAAACCATTGGCTTTTCTGCAAAAATACGTTCTGCCGCGTCGATTCGTCTGAAGGAAAAGGATTCTACATTCCGCAACCAAAGCCTTCGAAGATTAAGGCTTTCTTGCGCGACAATAAAAACCGTTATTGGATAACGACGATGGAAGATGCGACCGTAAGGGTCTATTCTTCTGATAATCATCTTATTGGCTACCTGAACCAGCAGGGAAGAATTCAGCCGACGGCAGTTAGTCTGAAGAATGCCGTTTACAGCATGATGCAACTTTCCGACGGAACGATATTGATGGGCACGAAGCCCGGAAGTCTTATCAGACTGAAAGAAACAGCCGACAGACAGTTCAGTATGAGTACGATAAACGTCGATTGCAACGGCGTTTACGACATAAAGCAAGATGCCAAAGGTAGAATTTGGCTGGCTACCTTCAGCGACGGACTGAAATTTATTGGCGACATAAAGGCTGACAAACCGCAAGTCGAGTCGGTTGAGAGTACCTATCTGAAAAAATTCAGACAGATGATGTTTGTTGGCAACACGCTGCTCGTTACGAGTACCCACGGACTACTTGTCGGCGATGTGTCGGGCAACAATCTCCGTAAGATGAAATTTGTAACGCATAGCGTTGAGCCTGAGCGAGAAAGCAGCATAGACTGTAACGCCACGATGGCTATGCTCCGCGACAAGAAAGGGCGCATCTTCATCACTACCGAGAGTGGCGGAGTAAATATGATTGAATCGCCTAATCTGCTATCTAAAAAACTGAATTTCAAACATTTCAATACGTCTGACGGATTTCCTACCGACATCACTTTTGTGATGGCCGAGATTGGCGAACGCCTCTTCATCGTTGCCAATACGCAGATAATAGAGTTTAATCCTGACAGAAATCCGCGCGAGGCCGTCTGCTACGACCGCTTTTTCTGGCACAATGATATTCTGTTTACCGAGGCTATTCCTCTTGTTGCGCCCGACGGTAACATTCTGTTCGGAACGGAATCGGGGGCAATATCCATCAATCCTAAAGAACTGAAAAAGAGTGCGGAAGCCCCTCATCTTGTTTTTACAGGCTATATGGTTCGTACCTCAGAGGGCGATTCGCAGGGCAAAGGCAAGATAAACCGACTAATCCGCAAGGGCGACAACATCGTTCTTCAGCCTTGGCAGCGCGACATCACGATTTATTTCTCGTCGCTCGACTACAAAGCGCCAGAGCACATTCTCTATTCGGCTGTATTGTTGAACAAGAAGAACGCAAAGCCGACGAAAGACGATTTTCCGACTGCCGGAAAGAACCGCTCCATAAGCCTCTACAATCTTGCTCCCGGAAAGTACACGCTCTGGGTTACGGCTACAAACTCCGACGGCGTTTGGGGCGATGTGGAGAAAGATGTCATTGCGCTAAACATCGAGGTTGTGCCAACATTCTGGGAGACTCCGCTTGCCACGATGATGTATGTTCTCATTGTCTTTGTCGTGATTTTCATCATCGTTTACACCATTTTCTACATCCGCGAGATAAAGAAGAATCAGAACGAAACGCTTCAGGCATATCTGTCTATGCTCCAATCGTCGGGTGCATCTGCCAAGAAAGTGGAAAAAATTGGTCAGCCGCAGGAGCAAGGTGGTAATTTTGATTCAACGGCAGGTGGTAAAAATGATTCAGAAGAGAATGAAATATCTGAAAATGAGGTGCATATTGAGCCTCAGAAAGAAGAGCCCGTTCAGGTTATCGCCCCTCGTAAGATAAGTGCCGAGGACGACATTTTTATGAAGCGCGTACTTGCTTTTGTTGATGAACACATAGGCGATTCGGACGTGAATATAAACGATATGGCATCGGCTGCGGCAACAAGTCGCTCGGGCCTGAATCGCAAGATGAAGGAGTTAATGGGCATAACACCAGCCGATTTTATGCGTGAGGCACGAATGAAAAAGGCCTGCAAGATGCTGAAGGAAACAGACGAGAGCATAACCGAAATTGCCTTCAGTTGCGGCTTTAGCGATGCAAAATATTTCAGCAAATGCTTTAAGGCAAGCATAGGTGTTTCGCCTACCGACTATCGAAAATAAACATCCAAATTGTGGTAATTATTGGTCAGACTTCGCTTTTTGCGTTGTTTGACTTTTTTTTGCACCACATTTGGCGCGTTTCTCGCCTTTGTTTTTTGGGTTTTCGCTTATCTTTGCTATCAGAAAAAGAACATAATTGAAAAAGTGATATCTATATTATGGTGTTTTAGACAAATGATTTTTAGATTTATTTTTTGTAATACTTAACCATGAAACTTTGAATATAAATAAAGTCCTCCCGTGCAAAACGTGGAGGACTTGTTTATTTTTATGCCGTTTCTGGTTATGCCGAATATTTCCGCGGATATCTGAAGATTATTGCCAAGAAGGCAACAAATCCCATGCACATAGGGTAGTAGAGATAGCCCATGATAGAGATTGGCGATATCTCTGCCAATTTCGACGCCATGAGCAGTTGCGCTCCGTAAGGTATAAGTCCTTGCGTAAAGCACGAGAAGGTGTCGAGGATACTTGCGCTTCGACGAGGGTCTACGTTGAATTTGGTGGCAATATTCCGTGCTATCGGACCAGTCGTTATCACCGCCACCGTATTGTTTGCCGTACACATGTTGGCAATTATTACCAGAGTGGCGATGCACATCTCGGCTCCGCGCTTGCTGTTTACATGCTTCAGCAGAAAGCGGGTGATGAACTCAATTCCGCCGTTGTATCTTATCAGTTCCAACATTCCGCCGGCAAGAAGGGTTACTATTATCAGCTCGCTCATGCCCAAGATGCCGTCGCCCATGCTGCTGAACCACGAAAATACCGTAAACTGCCCCGTAATCAGTCCGATAATGCCTGTGAGGATGATGCCGAGAAACAGCACAATCATCACGTTCACGCCGAAGATAACGGTTATCAGTACGGTAAGATACGGTATGATATTAAGCCATTTAACGTCTGGAATCTGCTGCGGAGAATGGATGTCGAGGCCAAGCACGATGTACGCAATCATTACGATGATGGCGGCCGGCATCACGATTCTGAAGTTGACCTTGAACTTGTCGCGCATCTTGCAGCCTTGCGTCTGCGTGGCTATTATCGTTGTGTCGGATATAAACGACAGATTGTCGCCGAAGAATGCTCCGCCCACAACCGTTGCCACAATCATCGGCAGACTTGCGCCCGTCTCGGCTGCTATTCCGGCTGCCACGGGCGTGAGGGCTACGGTTGTTCCTACCGATGTTCCGATGGCAAGCGAGATGAAGCACGATGCCAGAAACAGTCCGGGAAGCAGCATGTTATCTGGCATTATGCGAAGGGTGAAGTTTACGGTCGCATCTATCGCGCCCATGCTCTTGGCTGCTCCGGCAAATGCTCCGGCAAGGATGAAAATCCACATCATCAGCATCATCGTCTGGTTGCCAGCTCCGGCAGAGAACAGTTTTATGCGCTCGTCGAGAGTCTTGTGTCGGGTTATGGCAATGGCGAATACTGCCGATGTTAGGAATGCAACAGTTATTGGTATCTTGTAGAAATCCTGAAGAATGATGGATGTCAGCAGATACATGCAAAGAAAAACGGCCAGAGGGCTTAGTGCTAATAAACTACTTTTTGTTTCAATTTGTTTCATTCTGCAAAGATACGGCGATTTTTCGTTCTCCACAATAGTATGAATATACTATTATTATACCATATTTATGGTATGAGGGGATTTGTAGAATGTGTTGAAGGATTGTTTTGACGAGGTTGCTGCTTCCTTCGGGATTCGTTCGAGATTCGTTCGGGATTTTCTTGTTGAAAAAGACAAGATTTTTCGTGGGGATATTCGGTGGTTTTCTGGCAGCTTAAAATAATTACTTCATGTCAATTTGTGAGATAGCGTTTCATATTTTGAGCAACAGAGATTTTGAAGAATAGATAAGACCACGCTTTTTATAATGGCGTGGTCTTATCTTAAAAAAATCAATCTAAACGGATTTTGTAAGTATTTTGCCCAATCATTACGATTGCAACAGAACCCGGTTTTAAGTTTGTGTTTATTACGGCTGAACCGTTTCTTATAGCAGTTGTGCCAATCAATTGTCCGCTAAAGGTATATATGCTTACCTTTTCGCCATCAGCATCGCTTTTTACTATGATATTGCTTCCGTTGGTTATTATGTTGCAATTGTTTGATGACGTAGCATCTATTTGTGTTGTTGCATCCTCTATTGGCAGAATTGTGCCAAACCAACTCCATGGAGCAGTTGCTTTGTATTCGTTAATAGCAGAGGCTGGAACATAGAGAGTGGCGGTGGCGTAATTTATGTCGAAATTTCTGTTGTAATGTTGGTTGTCGTAATAACTACCGAATGCGTCTTCGCTTGTTTCTGGTAATTTTGTTGCGTAACAGTAAACAGTTTTTAAGTTCTTGCAGTCATCGAAAGCGTTGCTTCCGATGGTAGTCACGCTGTTTGGTATAGTAATGGATGTAAGTCCCGTGCAGTAACTGAAAGCGTAGTCTCCAATGTTAGTCACGCTGTTTGGAATAGTAATTGATGTAAGTCCACGACACCCATTGAAAGCCCAGTTTCCGATGGTAGTCACGCTGTTTGGAATAGTAATTGATGTAAGTCCACGACACCCATCGAAAGCGTTGTATCCGATGGTAGTCACGCTGTTTGGAATAGTAATTGATGTAAGTCCTGAGCAATCACGGAAGGTGCCGGATTCAATTTGTGTTACGCTGTTCGGTATTGTAATGGATGTAAGTTTAGGACAATTCCAGAAAGCCTGTTCTCCAATGTTAGTCACGCTGTTAGGTATTGTAACGGATGTAAGTATAGAACAATGCGCAAAAGCGTAGTCTCCGATGTTAGTCACATTGTTTGGTATAGTAACGGATGTAAGTCCCGAGCAGTCAGCGAAAGCGTCGTCTCCAATGTTAGTCACGCTGTTTGGTATAGTAATGGATGTAAGTTTCGAGCAGCGGTAGAAAGCCTCGTCTCCGATGCTGGTCACGCTGTTCGGGATAGTAATAGTTCTTTCTTTTCCCAGATATTTTACAAGAGCATTGTCTTTTATACAAAAGCCTGATTCTGTTCTTACGTCACAAACTATTAAGCCTGAAGGGGGGATATTGCTTTGGTTGTTAAAATTTTCTTTTGTTACAACGCAGCGATAGAAAGCCTCGTCTCCGATGCTAGTCACGCTGTTTGGAATAGTAATGGATGTAAGTCCCGTGCATCCATAGAAAGCGCCGTATCCAATGCTAGTCACGCTATTCGGTATAGTGATGGATGTAACTCCATCGCATTCATAGAAAGCCTCGTCTCCGATGCTAGTCACGCTGTTTGGAATAGTAATGGATGTAAGTCCCGTGCAATAATAGAAAGCGTTGTTTCCGATGCTAGTCACGCTGTTAGGTATTGTAACGGATGTAAGTCCCGTGCATCCATAGAAAGCCAAGTATCCGATGTTGGTCACGCTATTCGGTATAGTAATTGATGTAAGTCCAGAGCAGTCACGGAAAGCGTATTGTCCGATGCTAGTCACGCGATATTGGTTATCATTGTAAGTGACAGTTGCTGGAATTACAACGTCTCCAGAATATTTTGAATCCGTAGAATAAGTGACTTCGGCTGTTTTGTTCTTATCATACAGATTGTAACAAATACCGTCAATATTTACACCATAATCATCTGCACTTGCTACCAATGGTAGCAGTAAGGTGAAAATAAAAAGTAATAATTTCTTCATAATCATTATTGTTAACATTCTATAAATGCACAAAAGTACAAATTTGCCGATAATACGCAAAATTAACAAGCTGTTTTTGTCGAAATTTCTTATAAACAAAAAAAGAGGACTAAAGATAGCCCTCTTTTACCGTTGCTGAAAACGGATTTTATAGCGTGTGTTTTATAGAACTTTCTTGGGCAGAACAGATAAGACCACGCCTTTTATGATGGCATGGTCTTATCTTAAAAAATATCAATCTAAACGGATTTTGTAGGTCTTTTGCCCAATCTTTACGATTGTAACAGTTTATAGTTGCTTTGTCGTTTTATGTGGCAAATTAGAGCTAATTTGCTATCTCAATAATAAACATAAAGTTAAATAAGCGTAAAATTGTATATTGATTACCATATTCAGTAATAATAATACATATAATGTGATATATTATTCGTATTTTTGTAGCAAAATTACGATAATAGTCTAAATATTGCAGTATGATACGAGATTTTTGGGTGAAGAACTATCTTTCCATTCGCGACAAGCAGGAATTAAGCTTCGTGGCAAAAGGACCATCTTCGGAACTTGTTACCGAAGTAGCTGACGGCGTGTTCTTATACAAGTTGGGCATCTTATATGGTTCAAACGCTTCGGGTAAGTCGAATATGCTGATAGCCATGAACGAGGTGTTTCGTCTGTTGATTATGCCAAAATCGGATGCGACAGTCGAAATTGGCGGTTGCATTCCATTTGTGCTTACCAAAGATGAGCCAACGGAAATGCATGTGTCGTTCTATGCCGATGGCATCCGATATGATTACGATGTCAAGTTTAATGGCAAGCACATCCTTAGTGAATCCTTGTACTATTACCCAAACAAATCTAAATCTTTGTTTTATGAGCGTAGTTTTGTAGGTGAGAATGTGCAGGCTGACATCAAGTTTGGTGCGAGTCTCAAACTGCAAGTCAAGACGCAGGAGAGCATACGCGAAAACACTTTGAACAATCATAGTGTATTGTCCGTATGTCGAAAGGCTGCCTTGAAAGAAGACATTGCTCCGTTCAATACACTCCACGTTTGGATTATGGCTAATTATCACGATGTAGATGGGGATGTAGAAAAGGGACTTGTTGAAATCTTGAAGGATGCTTACAGCAATTCCAAGAAGCGAAAGTTCTATAACACCATGCTCCAGAAGGCAGACTTGAATATCTTGGAGTATCGTCCTATTGTGGAAGACCGTTTTGTGCCTAATGATTTTCGTAAACGCATCCAGAAGGAGAACATTTCAGAGGAGATGAAAAATGTCCTGTTGAAGCCAACTACAGATTCCATCACCTTCTTGAATCATTCTGACAATGGTGACTTTGACATTCCGCTCAGATGGCAATCGAAAGGAACTCAAAAGTATATTCGCATTCTTGATGCGTTGTATGATTTGATAACAAGTCCTCATGTATTCTTCCTTGACGAACTTGGCGAGGACTTGCACAACGACTTGTTGTACTATTATCTCAATGTTTTCATCTTTAACTCCGACAAATCCCAGTTGATTATTACGAGTCAGGAGACAACGCTTCTTTCTCAAGATTTGATTAACGAGAACCGAGGCGTGGTATGGTTTGTAGAGAAAAACAAGGAAACGGCTTCATCCGAGTACGCCCGTGGTGATTCATTCGGCTTGCACAAGAACCTTTCGTTATACAATTCTTATCGTATCGGCAGATTGGGAGCAAAGCCAGAACTGGGTAGTATCTTTATAAATCTGGAGGACTGACGATGGGAAAACTACGACAAACAGCCCTCATATTGGGAGAAGGACCAACCGAGTTCTTCTATTTCAAGTCTTTGTGCGACGTGTTCAAACGTCTGACCATCAAGCCAGATTATCCTAAGCATACGAGTATAAAGGAACTTGAACTCAAAATAGAAGATGGTATATCTATGGGCTACAACCATATCTTCTGTGTCATAGACATGGATACAAAGGACGAAGAACCTGAGCGTTCCCAATACCAGAAACTAAAGACTAAGTATGCCAAGCCAATCAATAAGCCGAAGAAAGGCATATATTGCGAGGTCGAGTTCTTCGAGACACACCGCTGCACCGAACTTTTCTTCCTCTATTATTTCAGATACACTTCACGACCATACGATGAGCAAGAGCCATTGCTCAAAGACCTCAATCAATGTGTTGAGTATCGCAAAATGATAGATTTCTTCATCAAGACCAAAGGCCTGCACAACTACTTTGAACGTAATGGAGGTAGCCTCGAAAAAGCTATTGCCAATGCCAATCGTTCAATGGAAGAGAAACTCTCTTATAGAAGGAATTATACCTTCTCAGAACTCGGAAGACTGATGGAAAAGCTGAAGGGGCTGGAATAGTGTAGACTATGGCAACAACGAATGAAAAAACAGTATGATTTAAGGTGTTATAAAGGTGAATTTGTAAAAGCCTCAGTCTAACGAGAAGGGCAAGAATTTTCGTGGGGATATTCGGTGGTTTTCTGGCAGCTTAAAATAATTACTTCATGTCAATTTGTGAGATTATGTTTCATATTTTGAGCAACAGAGATTCGGGAAAAAAGATAAGACCACGCTTTTTGTAATGGCGTGGTCTTATCTTAAAAAATCAATCTAAACGGATTTTGTAAGTATTTTGCCCAATCATTACGATTGCAACAGAACCCGATTTTAAGTTTGTGTTTATTAAGGCTGAACCGTTTCTTATAGCAGTTGTGCCAATCAATTGCCCGTTAATGGTATATATGCTTACCTTTTCGCCATCAGCATCGCTTTTTACTATGATATTGCTTCCGTTGGTTGTTATATTGCAATCGTTTGTTGATGTTGCATCTATTTGTGTTGTTGCATCCTCTATTGGCAGAATTGTGCCAAACAAACTCCATGGAGTAGTCGCTTTGTATTCGTTAATAGCAGAGGCTGGAACATAGAGAGTGGCGTAATTTAAATGTTGGTTGTCGTAATAACTACCGAATGCGTATTCGCTTCCTACTGGTAATTTTGTTGCGTAACAGTAAACAGATTTTAAGTTCTTGCAATAATAGAAAGCGTGGTCTCCAATGTTAGTCACGCTGTTTGGTATAGTAACAGATGTTAGTCCAATACAACCGGAGAATGCGTTGAATCCTATGTTAGTTACGCTATTCGGGATAGTAATTGATGTAAGTCCCGAGCAGCCAGCGAAAACACCGCCTCCAATGCTAGTCACGCTGTTTGGTATAGTAATGGATGTAAGTCCCGAGCAGTCATAGAAAGCGTTGTCTCCGATTCTAGTCACGCTGTTCGGTATAGTAATGGATGTAAGTCCAGAACAACCATAGAAAGCGCTGTATCCAATGCTAGTCACGCTATTCGGTATAGTAATGGATGTAAGTCCTGTGCAATCACGGAAAGCGTAGTCTCCAATGGTAGTCACGCTATTCGGTATAGTAATGGATGTAAGTTTTGAACATCCTTCAAAAGCGGAACTTCCGATGCTAGTCACGCTATTCGGTATAGTAATGGATGTAAGTCCCGTGCATCCATGGAAAGCGCTGTGTCCAATGCTAGTCACGCTATTCGGTATAGTAATGGATGTAAGTCCCGTGCAACCAGAGAAAACCCAGTCTCCGATGCTAGTCACGCTATTCGGTATAGTAATGGATGTAAGTCCCGTGCATTTATAGAAAGCGTCTTTTCCGATGCTAGTCACGCTGTTCGGTATAGTAATGGATGTAAGTCCAGAACAGCCAGAGAAAGCGCAGTGTCCAATGCTAGTCACGCTATTCGGTATAGTAATGGATGTAAGCCCGGAACAATTAAAGAATGCGTTTAATCCTATGTTAGTTACGCTATTCGGGATAGTAATGGATGTAAGTCCCGTGCATTCAAAGAAAGTTCTTTCTCCGATGCTAGTCACGCTATTCGGTATAGTAATGGATGTTAGTTTTGAACATCCTTCAAAAGCGGAACTTCCAATGCTAGTCACGCTGTTTGGTATATTAATGGATGTAAGTCCCGTGCATTCAAAGAAAGTTCTTTCTCCGATGCTGGTCACGCTATTCGGTATAGTAATGGATGTAAGTCCCGTGCATTTATAGAAAGCGTCTTTTCCGATGCTAGTCACGCTGTTCGGTATAGTAATGGATGTAAGTCCAGAACAGCCAGAGAAAACCCAGTCTCCGATGCTAGTCACGCTGTTCGGTATAGTGATGGATGTAAGTCCCGTGCAACCAGAGAAAGCGCAGGATCCAATGTTAGTCACGCTGTTTGGTATAGTAATGGATGTAAGTCCCGTGCAACCATTGAAAGCGTAGTCTCCAATGGTAGTCACGCTATTCGGTATAGTAATGGATGTAAGTCCAGAGCATACCCAGAAAGCGTCTTCTCCAATTTTAGTCACGCTGTTCGGTATAGTAATGGATGTAAGTCCCGTGCAGTCACGGAAAGCGTTGCTTCCAATGGTAGTCACGCTATTCGGTATAGTAATGGATGTAAGTCCCGTGCATCCCCAAAAAGCGCCACCTTCGATGGTAGTCACGCTGTTTGGGATAGTAATAGTTCTTTCTTTTCCCAGATATTTTACAAGAGCATTGTCTTTTATACAAAAGCCTGATTCTGTTCTTACATCACAAACAGTTAATCCTGAAGGGGTGATATTGCTTTGATTGTGAAAGTTTTCTTTTGTTACATAGCAGCGATAGAAAGCGTTGTCTCCGATGCTAGTCACGCTGTTTGGTATAGTAATGGATGTGAGTCCAGAGCAGTCATAGAAAGCGTATTCTCCAATGTTAGTCACGCTGTTTGGTATAGTAATGGATGTAAGTCCCGTGCATTTATAGAAAGCGTATTCTCCGATGTTAGTCACGCTGTTAGGTATAGTAATGGATGTAAGTCCTGAGCATCCCAAGAAAGCTTCGTGTCCAATGCTAGTCACGAGATATTGGTTATCATTATAAGTGACGGTTTCTGGAATTATAACATAACCAGAGTAATATGGATTAGATGAAGTGACTTCGGCTGTTTTGTCCTTATCAGACAAATTGTAATATATGCCGTTAATATTGACACCATAAGAATCTGCATTTGCCACCATTGGCAAAAACAATAAGGTAAAAAGGAAAAGTAATAATTTCTTCATAATCATTATTGTTAACATTCTATAAATGCACAAAAGTACAAATTTGCTGATAATAGGCAAAGAATATAGGCTGTTTTTGGTGAAATTTCTTATAAACAAAAAAAGAGGACTAAAGATAGCCCTCTTTTACCGTTGCTGAAAACGGATTTTATAGCGTGTGTTTTATAGAGTTACACCATTCTTGAAAATTGCAATCTCGCGGTATCCGTTCTTCTCGTTGTTTACGAGTTCCTCGCCGCTTGCAACCTTTATGATATAGTCTATGAACTTCTCCGACAGGTTCTCCATTGTCTCGCCCTGAACAAGAACGCCGGCATTGAAGTCAATCCACTTTGGCTTGTTGTTGTAGAGGTTAGAGTTTGTAGAAATCTTCATTGTCGGAACGTAAGTGCCGAATGGCGTTCCGCGGCCGGTTGTAAACAGAACCATGTGGCATCCGCATGATGCGAGGGCTGTTGCCGCTACAAGGTCGTTGCCCGGAGCCGACAGAAGGTTCAAGCCCTTGACCTCAAGACGCTCGCCGTAAGCCATCACGCCGCTGACAGGACCTTTACCGCACTTCTGTGTGCAGCCGAGAGCCTTGTCCTCGAGTGTAGAGATACCACCCGCCTTGTTGCCCGGAGATGGGTTCTCGCCAACAGGCTCGCCGTGTGAAAGGAAGTAGCTCTTGAAGTCGTTAATCAGCTTAACAGTCTGGTCGAACAGTTCAGGAGTCTTGCAACGGTTCATCAAGATAGTCTCTGCGCCGAACATTTCAGGCACTTCGGTAAGAACAGTTGTTCCGCCCTGAGCCACAAGGAAGTCTGAGAATACACCAAGAAGAGGGTTGGCTGTGATGCCCGAGAAACCGTCAGATCCGCCGCACTTCAAGCCAACGCGAAGTTCGTGCAGAGGCACATCAACGCGCTTGTCCTGCTTTGCCTTCTCGTAGAGGCCTCTCAGGATCTTCATGCCTTCCTCAACCTCGTCGCCCTCGACCTTCTGCGTTGTCATGAACTTAACGCGCTCTTCGTCGAACTCGCCGATGAACTCCTTGAACACGTCTGGCTGGTTGTTCTCGCAGCCAAGGCTCACAACGAATACCGCTCCTGCGTTAGGGTGCTTAACCATGTCGCGCAGAATCTTCTTTGTGTTCTCGTGGTCGTCGCCAAGCTGAGAGCATCCGTAGTTGTGAGGGAATGCAACGATGGCATCTACGCCCTCGCCCTTAGTCTCTTCCTGCAACTGCTTTGCAAGTTTGTCTACTATACCGTTGACACATCCTACGGTTGGAATAATCCATACCTCGTTGCGGATACCAACGTCGCCGTTCTTTCTGCGATAGCCCTTGAAGGTGAGGTTGCGGTTGGCAATATCGAGGTCGCACTTGACAGGGTTGTAGGTATAGTCGAGCAATCCTGCAAGATTAGTCTTCAGGTTGTTCTCGTTTACCCAGTCGCCTTGCTTAAGGTTCTGTTTTGCATGACCGATAGGGTAGCCGTACTTTATAACGTCTACGCCCTCGTTGATATCCTCGAGAAGGATTTTATGACCGGCAGGTGTATCCTGATTCACCTTTATCTCTTTGCCATCAATAGCTATAGTCTCGCCAGCGCTTATTGGCTGAATGGCAACCACCACGTTGTCGGCAGGGTTGATTTTTAAAAACTTATTCTCCATAAGATGTGTAATTGTATGTTTATTTTATTTATTCAAAGAAGTGTAGTAGTCGATGTTTTCGGCGCACAGCAAGTCAATAGGCATGTAGTTAATCTGCTCCACCTCCTTATGGAAAATAAGATGGTCGCAGAGGCTTGTTACGGCTCTGTATCCCTGCTGGTGAGGCTGCTGCGCGATGAGGAACTGGATGTTGTTTCCGTTTTTCAGGAATTCGACGTTCTGTTCCAGAAGGTCGTATCCGATGAGGCGGAAATCGTTCTTGTCCAGTTCCTGCAGGTATTCGCTGATAAGATATGCTTTAGAGTTGAAAGTAAGGCCTATGGTGACATTTTCGTGACGTTCGAAGTACTTTCGCATCACTTCCATGTCGTGCTCCTTGTTGTTCATGGCCAGGTCTATAGTTGAAAGTTCACAGTCTGGATGGTTCTTGCGCATGTATTCCTCAAATCCCAGTTCTCTGTTGTTCTGCTGGTTTGTTCCGATGCGCCCGATGTATATTTGTCTGAATATGACCACTTCCTTGATGCCTGGCTCAATCATGAGCAGCATCTTGGCTGCAAGTGCTCCGCTTCGGCTTGAGTTCTGTCCGAAGAAGGCGATAGGCTCGAGGTTGTCGATGTTAGAGTCTATGAACACGTACGGGATTTCCTTTTCCTGAAGCATGTCGGTGAGTTTCTTAGTGTTGTCCTCCTCGACAGGCGATAGGATTACGCCGTCGGGTTCTTTGTCCATAACGAGTTTTATCGACTTTACGAAAGAGTCTATGTCGTACTGGTCGTAATATACCATGCTAAGTGTTATGTGAAAATCGTGCATCTCGTTCATGCATTGCAGCGCTCCAGCCTCCACGTCAGACCAGTATTCGCCTTCGTTGTGCTTTGGCAGCAGGCAAACGAAGTGGTATTTCTTGTTGCTTGCCAATGCGCTTGCATACATGTTTGGCTGATAATTCATTTCTTTCAGAATTTTGCGCACTTTCTCTGCACTCGCCAGAGACACGCCCGGACGGTTGTGCAGGACACGGTCGACTGTGCCGACAGATACGCCTGCCATGATCGCGATATCCTTGATTCTAATTCTATCAGGAATCTGTTGCTCCATAGGTAATTGGTATTAAAAAATATATAAATAAGGTGTGAAAATATCTTGTTTGTTGTTATCGCCCACGAATATACATATATTAATTTATTTGATGCAATTTTTTAGGCAAAAAATGTGGCTGAATGTAATTTTTTTTCGAAAAACTTTTGCGTTACCGAAAAAAGCCGTATATTTGTGCTCGTACACACTAAGACGTTACATTATTTAAAATAGGATTTTTGAATTAACATTTTTAAAACATATTTTTTAACACACTTATGGGTAAAGTAGTTACATTAGGTGAGATCATGCTTAGATTGTCACCAGAGGCCAACAGACGTTTTGTTCAGGCTGAGAAGTTCGAGGTTATTTATGGTGGCGGCGAGGCTAACGTTGCAGTATCATGCGCAAACTATGGTCACGACGCTTATTTTGTATCAAAGCTTCCAAAGCACGAGATTGGTCAGAGCGCTGTAAACGCATTGCGTAAGTTTGGCGTAAACACAGAGTTTATTGCTCGTGGCGGTAACCGTGTTGGTATCTACTATGCCGAGACTGGTGCTTCTATGCGTCCTTCAAAGGTTATCTACGACCGTGCAGGCTCTTCAATCGCTGAGGCTGATCCATCAGACTTCGATTTTGATGCTATCATGAAGGGTGCAGACTGGTTCCACTGGTCAGGTATCACTCCTGCTATTTCAGACAAGGCTGCAGAACTTACTAAACTTGCTTGCGAGGCTGCAAAGCGCAACGGCGTAACAGTTTCTGTTGACCTTAACTTCCGTAAGAAACTTTGGACTTCAGAGAAGGCTCAGAGCATCATGAAGCCTTTGATGCAGTATGTTGACGTTTGCATCGGTAACGAGGAGGATGCAGAGCTTTGCCTTGGCTTCAAGCCAGATGCTGACGTTGAGGGCGGTAACACAGACGCTAAGGGTTACGAAGGCATCTTCAAGGGCATGATGGAGACATTCGGCTTCAAGTATGTTGTTTCTACTCTCCGCGAGTCTCTTTCTGCTACACACAACGGCTGGAAGGCTATGATTTACAACGGCAAGGAGTTCTACGTTTCTAAGCGTTACGACATCATGCCTATCATCGACCGCGTAGGTGGCGGCGACTCTTTCTCAGGCGGTCTTATCCACGGCTTGCTTACAAAGGACAATCAGGGCGACGCTCTTGAGTTTGCTGTTGCTGCTTCTGCTTTGAAGCACACTATCAACGGCGACTTCAACATGGTTTCTGCTGAGGAGGTTGAGAACCTTGCAGGCGGTTCAGCTAACGGTCGTATCCAGAGATAATATAAGAATAAAATAGAGGAATTAAGAACTGGTTGGAAAACATCGGTTCTTAATTCTTTTGTATTGAATAAACAAAATAAAGAAAGAATAAAAAATGGCAAAATTCGATAAGTTTGCAGTAATGGCAAAGATTGCCGCTGCTCCAATGGTTCCTGTTTTCTACAACAAGGATGTTGAGGTTTGTAAGAATGTGATTAAGGCTTGCTACGAGGGTGGCGTTCGCGCATTCGAGTTCACTAACCGTGGCGACTTTGCTCACGAGGTATTCGGCGAGCTTTCAAAGTGGGCTGCAAAGGAGTGCCCAGAGTTGGCTCTCGGTATCGGTTCTGTTGTTGATGCCCCTACTGCTGCTCTTTACCTTCAGTTGGGTGCAAACTTCGTTGTTGGTCCGTTGTTCAACCCAGACATCGCAGTTGTATGTAACCGCCGTTGCGTAACTTACTGTCCGGGCTGTCTTACTCCATCAGAGATTGGTAAGGCTCAGGAGGTTGGCTGCGACTTTACTAAGGTATTCCCTGGTGATGTTGTAGGTCCTAACTTGATTAAGGGTCTTATGGCTCCAATGCCATGGTCAAAGATTATGGTTACCGGTGGTGTTGCTCCAGAGAAGGAGAACCTTACAAACTGGTTCAAGGCAGGCGTATTCTGTGTAGGTATGGGTTCTAAGCTCTTCCCTAAGGACAAGGTTGCTGCCGGCGACTGGAAGTACATTACAGACAAGTGTAAAGAGGCTCTCGGCTACTGCGAGGAGGCTCGTGCAAGCAAGTAATTTATTTTTGCATCAGGATATTGAAACGCTGTGGTTCTCTTTCCACGGCGTTTTTTTTGTTTTTAGGATATTTTGGTGTATTTTTGTGCAATGTTGAAAAGAAATTCATATATCGTTATGCTGATGGTCGTGATGAGCGGCTTGCTGTCGTCGTGCCGTCAGAGCAAAGACGATGAGGCTCTTGCGCTCAACCTTAAGGCGCAGCAATGTTTCAGGAGAATGGATTTTGACAACGCGCGAGCCTTGCACGAGAAGGCTATGCGGATTACCGACAACGAACTTCTGCGCTTTGGGTGCGAGGTGGGACTGATGGCCGTTTACGAGCGCACGTCGCAGAACCGCGAGTTCTTTGATGCCCGAAACAAGGCAGAAAGCCACATACGCAGGATTGAAGAGGAGATGGACGGACTTACCGACGAGGAGAAACGCCGATTCTACATCTCGAAAGACATCTACCACTACGTTTCGAGCAACTATTTCCACAACCAGTATCAAGACACACTCTCGCAGAGAGAGGCGCGCCTGATTTCGCCAAACTTCAAGTTGGGCGATGTGGCTACGCATGATACGATATACTATCACGAGATTCTCGACAGACTGATAAGCGCCCGTATTGCGTTCGAGCAGGAAGACTACACGCAATCAATAGCCCTTTGCGATAGCGCGCTTCAGGCCATAAACCGCCATCATCTAAAGTATTATCCGGCAGACTCGCAGCATCTTCTGCATCTGTATAGCGAGCAAGACTCCGTTTCTACCGAGAAGATATGGCTCGACAATCCCGATGTGCATACCGTTCCCGAGGTGCTGGCGCAGATTCGCGAGCAGGCAAGCATGAGTTATGCCGCCATGGGACTGACAAAGGAGAGTTACTACAACCGTAACGCCTATCTCGACATCCTCGACGTGATAAGGCAGGACAAGGAGTGGGAGAGTCGCTACGACGAACTGAACGAGGCAAACCAAAGGGTTACGATGATATTCATTTCGGCAATAGTATTGGTGGTCGTTATCGTGCTGATATGCCTTGTTGCCAACGAGAAATGGAAGAAGAGGAACGAACGAAGGGTTGAGAACCTACGCCTTACGCTCGAACTGTGCCACAAGATAGCCGTAAATGTATCGGACGATGTATCGTCGGGCAGGGAACTCCTCGATACTGTTACGGAAGCCGTTCAGGGTGATTTCCGCAAGATATTCGGCTTCGGATTCGTGCTCGATGTGCCGGGCATAGACGATGAGGACGACGACGCCATGCCAAGATGGAGCGAACTGAATATGCGACTCGTGGGCTCGGTACGCGTGAGTTCGGACAAGAAGTCACTCCTGCGCGTGATAGAGAAGTACTTCAGATGGGTGCTGCAAAGCGGAGCCGACGTGCTTGCCATAAGCAACAACCAGCGCAAGACCGAGGCCGAGAAGTACATTCACGAGCAGCACATAGCCGCCAACAAGCGTCAGAATCTTGACAAGCGCGCGTGCATGAGCATGGTAAACGGCATAACGCCTTATCTTGACCGCGCAATAAACGAGGTGAACAAACTCCAGAGAAACGAGCCGGACGATGTAAAAAGAACTCGCTATCAGTATATTATAGAACTTATTGACAAGATAAACGAGTATAACGACATCATGGCTTCGTGGGTTCAGCTAAGAAAGGGCGAGGTGAGCCTTAATATCGACAGTTTCGCCCTTCAGCCGCTTTTCAGCATCCTGTCTAAGGCGCGGACAAACTACGCCCAGAAGGACATCACCCTTACGGTAAGCATGACTCCAGCCATAGTGAAGGCCGACAAGGCTCTCACGCTCTTCATGATAAACACTCTTGCCGAGAATGCCCGAAAGTACACTCCGGCAGGAGGCCACATAGAGGTCTACGCCGAGGAAGCCGACGACTACGTTGAGGTGTCGGTTAAGGATTCGGGCATAGGAATAAGCGAGGAGGACTGCCGCAAGATTATCGAAGAGAAAGTATACGATTCGAGCACGATTGGAATACGCAAGGATGCCGACAATACCGAACTGAGCAAGAACAAAGGCCACGGCTTCGGCTTGATGAACTGTCGCGGAATTATAGAGAAGTACAAGAAGACAAACCCGTTGTTTGCCGTATGCCAGTTTGGTGTTGAAAGTACGCTCGGCAAGGGCAGCCGCTTCTTCTTCCGCCTGCCAAAGGGCGTGAAGAAAGCCCTTATGCTTGCTGTGGTGATGATATTGAGTGCGCCGTCGTTTGCCAAGGTAAGCAACGACTCGGTTTGGAAGGCAAAGGACTCGCTTCTGCGCAAGGCTTCGGCATACGCCGATACGGTTTACTTCTGCAACGTGAAGGGACTTCATACCGATGCCATATACTACTCGTCGCTTGCCATGCGCGAGTTGAACAAGTACTACCGCAAGTATCACAAGAACTCTCCCGACACGATGAGCGTTGACGGTAATGCCGACAGAGCCGAAATTAAATGGTGGAACGAGGGATTCGATACCGACTATCACGTTATCCTCGACGTGCGGAACGAGACGGCAATCGCGGCTCTCGTTCTGAAAGAATGGAACTGCTACAACGCAAACAATCAGGCATATACGAAAATGTACAAGATGCTTGGACAAGATACCAATCTTGCCGAGTATTGCCGCAAGGCGCAGAACAAGAACACCAACACCACCATAGCCATGTGGCTTGTGTTCATAGCCGTTCTGGTGGCCCTGTTCAGTTATTATCTGCTGTACTTCCGCCACAAGGTTATATACACGCTCAACCTGCGCCAACTTCTGAGCATCAACAACACGGTTATGAAGACGCTGGTGCAGCATGCCAACGTGCAGGATGCCGACTATGAGCAGGTTGCCAAGAACGTGGTAGACTCGATAACATACGAATTGAACGACCTTCTGCCAATACACGGCTTCGGACTTGCCATTGCCGACTCCGAGACCAACACGCTATACTATTCGATAACACAAGAGGTGGTAGAGAGTGAGTTGATGAAAGAGTTGATGAGGCGTGCCTACGACACGCGCGAGGTGGTTGTGTCGCAAAGCGGATATCTGAGGTGCTTCCCGCTATTCGTTCCGCAAGACAATACAAAGTGCGTGGGCATCTTCTCGATAATATACTCTACAAAGCATCCGGGCAAGGGCGACGAGTTCTTGGTGAGCCTGCTTGTAAACTTCATGTCAACCATTCTGGCGCAGTCGGTAATCCGAATAAGCCAGCGGTTCCGCGACCTTGAGATGCTCGAGGACGAGAAACGGCGTGCGCAGCACGAGGAGAACATGCTCCACATACAGAACATGGTTATGGACAACTGCCTTAGCGCGATAAAGCACGAGACGATGTACTATCCGAGCCGCATACGCATAATGGCTGAAAACGGAGCGGAAGCATCTGAAATAAAGGAGATAATACAATACTACAAAGAGGTGTTCGGCATATTGTGCCAATGTGCTTCGCGACAACTTGAGCAGGTACTCTTTAAGCGCACCACGGTAAGCGTTGCCGACGTGTTTGCGTCTGCCCGAAAGTCGTTTGCGCGTATGCAGAAGAAGGCCGAATGTAGTCTTACCCTAAGTATGGCAGAGCCTACGGATGCCTCGATAATTACCGACAAGCATCTGATAGCCTATCTTGTTGAGAACCTTCTGCAAGAAGCCTTCGCCTTTGTGCGCGACGGAGAGGTTGAACTAACGGCCCAGAAGACAGGAACGGGCTTCGTGCGCTTCGGCTTTACCGACAAGCGCCGCCGTTTTGACGAGAAATATCTTAACGAGATGTTTTATCCGTCGATGAATGGCGAGAAAATAAATTTAGAATATTTACTTTGCAAACAAATAATACGTGATCATGATGAGTACACGGGCATAAGAGGATGCCGTATCGATGCCGAGCCATGTGCCGGCGGCGGTTTTACGGTATCGTTTGTGCTGCCCGAGGCTCGTTCTTAAAATTATATAGAGATATGGACAAATTCAAAGTTGTAATAGTTGAGGACGTAAAACTTGAGTTGAAGGGAACAGAAGAGATTTTCCGCAACGACATTCCCGAGGCGCAGGTGATGGGTGCCGCCATGACCGAGAAGGAGGTGTGGCCTCTGCTTCAGGAGCATAATCCCGACCTTCTGCTGCTCGATTTGGGCTTGGGAGGCTCAACAACCGTGGGCGTGGATATTTGTGCCAACGCGCGCGCCAAGTATCCGCTTATGCACATATTGATATTTACGGGCGAGGTGCTTAACGAGAAGTTGTGGGTTGACGTGCTTAACGCCGGTGCCGACGGCATAATTCTGAAGAGCGGCGAACTGCTTACGCGCGACGATGTGCAGAGCGTTATGGACGGCAAGAAGATGGTCTTCAACCAGCCAATCCTCGAGAAGATTGTGGCACGGTTCAAGCGTAGCGTTATAGCCGAGCAACGTAAGCAGGAGAGCGTGATAAACTACGACATAGACGAGTATGACGAGCGTTTTCTGCGCCATCTGGCTCTGGGCTACACAAAGGAGATGATAACTAATCTGAAGGGAATGCCGTTTGGGGTCAAGTCGCTCGAGAAGCGTCAGAACGACCTTGTTGCGCGCCTCTTCGGACAGGGCGAGCGTACTGGTGTAAATGCCACCCGTCTGGTTGTTAAGGCGTTGGAACTCGGTATTTTGAACATAGACAATCTGGAGCCTGACGATGAGTGACAAGCGGTTGGCATACCAGCAATGGATTTCGGGCGAGCGCAGTTTCAAGAAATGGCTGCTCGTATACATAAGGCGGTACATCCTGCTGCTGCCTGTGGTGCTGCTTGTCCTTTTGGCATTGGTATATGTCTACTCGTGGTTCAGTAGTTTTTACGACCCCTCGGTTCGTAGTCTGCTGAGTGCCGAGGGCGTGAGGTGGAGTCTGCGCAACGGCGTTAGGAACTTTACCGATGCGCCTATGGCAAAGGTGCTGCTGCTGCTCATCAGTCTTGGACTGTTGTGGCGGTCGCGGCTTATTACCATGCTCTACCGTCTTTTTCATCGCAGGTCGGTAACGTTGAAGCAACGCCGTGCCTTGGGACTGGCTTTCTCGGTATTGGCTGTATATGTTGTCTTTCTGCTTGTGAGTCTGGCTGTTCCGCACTCTATCATGCTGAGCGTCAGGGGAACGGTTGAGGGCAGTCCGTTTGTCGACGGATTATTTATGTTCGTTATTCTTGGCATAGCGTTGCTGGGCACGACATACGGAATATCGTCGGGTGCATATCGCAATCATGTAGATTGGATTGAGGGGGCAGGAAGTCTGCTCTCGCGAACGGTCTCGTACTTTATTACGGCCTTCATCTTTTCAGAGTTGATAGCCTGTAGCCTATATACCCAATGTGAGTTGCTTATGCCTTTGTGCAACTTTTTAATGCGCTACGAAGACTGGGTTTATTATGCCATGCTTGTGCTGTTTGTGATTTGAAAATTGAAAAAACTGAATTCAAAATTCATAATTCAAAATTCATAATTCAAAATTCATAATTCATAATTGACAATGTTTTGAATTCAAAATTCATAATTCACAATTCATAATTGACGGGTGCTTTCTTTATTTATAAACTACCCTTCGAAAAATAACTGTAACAACTGTAACTGTAACGGTTTTTGAGTTGAAAGTTGAAAATTGAAAATTGAAAGGGGCGAATTCAAAATTCATAATTCACAATTCAGAATTCATAATTGACGGGTGCTTTCTTTATTTATAAACTACCCTTCGAAAAATAACTGTAACAACTGTAACTGTAACGGTTTTTGAATTCATAATTCATAATTCACAATTCATAATTGGCGGTTGGCTTTCTTTATTCATAAACTACCCTTCGAAAAATAACTGTAACAACTGTAACTGTAACGCAATTCAATTCAGAATTCAGAATTCAAAATTCATAATTGGCGGTTGGCTTTCATTATTCATAAACTACCCTTCGAAAAATAACTGTAACAACTGTAACTGTAACGGTTTTTGAGTTGACAGTTGAAAGTTGAGAGTTGAAAATTGAAAAATCATAATTTTTTGAATTGTCAATTGTGCATTGTCAATTGTCAGTTGCCAAGCCATGGTTATAATGTTTTATCCCAAATCGGTCATTAGAATGGCTATTTTTCGTAGTTGCTTTCGTAACAGCTTGATAGCAAGCTTTTTGCAATTTGATTTTTCTAATGACCGCCATTAGAAAAACGACTTTACAAGTGGCTTATTTTCAATATTTTATAAACCTAACCACGGAATTATATATTTCTAACGACCGATTTGGGTTTATGTTTGTTTTTTAGCAGGGGTTTGCCTTGGGTGATTGTTATGCTTATTGAGTCGGCTTTTAGGGTGCCGTCGCTGTTGAAGGTGAGGGCTGCAATCATCGATTCTTTCGACTTTGGGTTCTTTTGGTCGAAGACGAAGTTGCCGATGCTGTAATATACGGGCATCCGTCCGATGGTGTCGATAGGTTGCAGCACATGCGGATGATGTCCCACAACGGCAGCCACGCCAGCCTCGGAGAGTTTGCGGGCAAGAGCCCTCTGGCGAATGCTTGGGTATGGCTGGAACTCAACACCCCAATGCAGCACCACCACTATATGTGTGTTGGAATGATGGCGTTTGTAGTCTTTTATGGCCTCGAGCAACTCGTCTTCGGTAGGCTGGGCTATGCCCGGCTTGTTGTCAATTCTGCACCAGTTTTCGATTATGAGTGTTGTGGCGTTGAATATTGCCACCTTTATGCCGTCTTTTTCTATTTCAGCAGGTGTCATCTGCTGTCCGAGGTTGTTGCCGTAGCCCAGCGGCTCTATGCCGGCTTCGGTAAGGTGCTGTGCCGTGGCCTGAAGTCCGCGTCTGCCTTGGTCGTTGGTGTGGTTGTTTGCCATGGCTGCGTGTGTTATTCCTGCCTTCCGAAGGTCTTTAGCCCATCGTGCGTCGGCCCTGAAGATGAACTTTTTGTTTACGGGCGAGACGGTATCGGTTAGGGGACATTCGAGGTTTGCCACAACGGCATCGGCTTGGCGGAAAAGGGGGGTAACATCGTCGAAGATGTAGTCTATGCCTTTATGCTCAGCCATGTGGCGTACTCCGCGGTCGAGCAGCACGTCGCCGGTAAACATTATGGTTAGCGTGGACTGGTCTGCTGCGGGAGGCGAACAGGACAAGAGGGTGAGGAGTAAAAGGGGGAAACACTTTTTAAGTTGAAAGTTGAAAATTGAAAACTTTTTAAGTTGAAAGTTGAAAATTGAAAATTGAAAGTTCATGATTTTTTAAGTTGAAAGTTTAAAGTTTTTTTTAAAGTTGAGAGTTGAAAAACTTCTTTCAGTTGACAATTTTTTTTGAATTCATAATTCATAATTCAGAATTCATAATTGCTTTCTATGTTAAAATCCAAATATTTCGACCATTTTTTTGTTTATGCTGATATTTTATAATCTTTGTCAAAAAGTTGCTTGTTTCTGACCATGGCAGTCACAATGTGTACAAGTTTGTTCTTGACATTATTGAGGACAATCTGCCTCTTTTTTCCCTTTGCTATTAGCCTTGAATAATATGAGGCTATGACGGGATTGAATCTGGCGGCAGAAAGTGCAGCCTGAGACAGCATTGCCTTAATCTGCCTGTTTGCCATGTAGTGCACGTGCGGATCGGTATGCACGCTTGTTC